>OCVV011356236.1_pt1 | contig 63461 bp, 35 predicted proteins | sample 1539721 | NCBI WGS metagenome assembly OCVV01 (sample SAMN02144230, study PRJEB22623) | gut metagenome | biome: sheep rumen | host: Ovis aries | place: New Zealand
TTCGACAACAAACCTGAGGCCATTCAGGGATATCGTATTGAGGACACCAAACAACTCTCATTGTTCTAATCTTATCCCGAACTGGCGTAAATATGGTGTGCCGTCTGGTGGGCTACGACCCTGATGCAGGTGGCCAGACGGAGAAACTGCCTGTGGTGCTGGCTATGTTCCACACGTGCTTCAACGTGCTCAACACGGCCATTCTGATATGGCTGGTGCCGCAGATGGAGCGAGTAGTTTGCTGGCTGCTGCCTCTGAAACAGAATGCACCGGAGGAAGAGAAGTTTCACCTGCAGTACATACAGTCGAACCTCGTGCAGACGCCTGAGATTGCCGTGTTGCAGGCCCAGAAAGAGACGGCGGCCTTTGGCGAGCGTATTTACGGGATGTTTGGCATGGTACGTACGTTGTTCTATGAAACTGACAAGAAGGACTTTGCCGAGTTGCTGAGCCAGATAGCGCAAGAGGAGGACAACACTGATAAAATGGAAATAGAGATTGCGCGCTACCTGGAGCAGGTGAGCAACGACCATCTGAGCGATGAAACGAAGCAGAAGATTCGTCAGATGTTGCGCGAGATTAGCGAGTTGGAGTCCATCGGCGACGTATGCTACAAACTGGCACGCACAATTGACCGCAAGCAAGAAAGTGGAAAAGTGTTTACAGACCACCAGATGGAGCAGATGGAAAAGTTAATCATGCTTTGTGATAAGGCACTGACACAGATGAACATTAGCATGAGAGGCCATCGTAGCGACCATGATATTCGCGAGAGCTATAGTATCGAGAACGATATCAACGACTTGCGCCAGAGCATGAAATCGGAGAACATTCAAGCGGTCAACAGCCACGAATATGAGTATGCTGTAGGAACCATCTACGTTGACATGGCTAACGACTTGGAGAAGATGGGTGACTATATTGTTAACGTCGTGCAGGCACGGTTCGGAAAATAATTCGTAACTTTGCGCCCGAAATGGAAGCAAAAAGGATATTAGTTGTAGACGACGAGCAGGACTTGTGCGACATTCTGCTGTTCAATCTGCGGGCTGCGGGCTATGAGGCTCTGTCGGCTTGCTCAGCAGAAAAGGCGTTGGAGATGTTGAAAGCCCCTTTCGACCTCCTGCTGCTCGACGTGATGATGCCGGGCATGTCGGGTTTCGAACTGGCCCGTCAGCTGAAGGAAAACGAACGTACGGCATCGCTACCGATTATCTTCCTGACTGCCAAGGATGCCGAGGAGAATGTGCTTCAAGGCTTTGGGCTGGGAGCCGATGACTACGTCTCAAAACCTTTTTCCCTGCGCGAATTGCTTGCACGTGTGAAAGCTGTCCTGAACAGAAAGTCCGCCCTAGTTTCCACACGCAAAGCAGAGGCACTGCGGTTCGAGGGGCTTGTTGTCGATGTAGTATGTAAGACTATCAGCGTTGATGGCAATCCCATCGCCATCACGCGAACGGAGTATGAACTATTGAAATTGCTTTTAGAATATCGAGGACAAGTGTTTAGTCGGCAGCAGCTGATTGATAAGGTGTGGCCGCAGGATGTTGTCGTCACTGAGCGCACCGTAGACGTGAACATGGCGCGCCTGCGCAAGAAGTTGGGGCGTTACGCTGTCTGTCTTGCATCGAGAACAGGTTTTGGCTACGTATTTGACATGAAAAACGAATAATTTATGTCCATCAAAAAGAATAAGAAGCTGACCGAAGGACATAAGATGTGGCTGACCGTCATGTCTGTGTTCGCGGTCTATGCCACCATCTTCATCCTTTTCGAGGACTACGACCGCAAGTTTATCAAGCCATTTGCCGAGGTCAGCGACTGGCACTTGCTGCTCTTCTCGCTGGTGGTGATGGCAGGACTTGGCTTCCTGTTATTCCGCTATTCCAAGCGGATGGATGAGCGTATCAGTCGCGAACAGGCCGAGAAGGAGAATCGCCTGCGTCGCGAGCTGACGCAGAACATTGCTCATGAGCTGAAAACCCCCGTGGCCAGCATTCTCGGTTACACAGAGACGATACTCGACAATCCCGCCATCAGTGACGACATGTGCCGCCAATTCATCTTGCGCACTCACTCGCAGGCACAACGCCTGACGGCGCTGCTACAGGATGTTTCCACACTCAACAAAATGGATTATGCGCCCGACTTGCTGAAGATGGAGCGTGTGGACGTGTCGGCTCTTTTCGCCGACATCGTGCACGAGACGGCACTCGCCATTGGCGCACGGCAGATGAAGCTGCGCAACTGTCTGCCGCAAGACATCATCGTGTACGGCAATCTATCGCTGCTCTATAGCATATTCCGTAATCTGGTGGACAACGCTGTCAACTATGCCGGAACGAGCTCCATCATCGAGGTCAGCGCCGTAGAGCAACCCAGCCATTGGCTTTTCACCTTCAAGGACAACGGTGTAGGTATTCCCGCTGAACATCTGCCCCGCATTTTCGAACGCTTCTATCGTATCGACGAAGGGCGAAGTCGCGATATGGGCGGCACAGGGCTCGGACTGGCAATCGTTAAGAATGCGGTCGCATTGCATGGAGGAAACATATCTATAAGCAATGCAAATCCACATGGACTTATGCTTGAGTTTACACTTCGTAAGACACCATAGGGGCAGTGAATTTATTCAAAAAAACGTGCCTTTTGGCCAGCTATGGAAATTCCATTGCTAACCTAAAAGCACGTTGTCAAAACTTATAGAACATCAGTTCCACTTATTCCCGTGCTACGACGTTCTCATTGTTGAGGAACTGCCGCCAGAACTCAGCCGAATTGCCATGGTCGAAGGCTCCTCCGCCACACCAAGGAGCCACCATGAGCCAAAGAGCCCGATCGCGTTGCATATTCTCCCACGAGGGCACGCTGTTGCACTCGGGCATAGCCGTCATCTTATTGGGGTGAGCTTGACGCAACTTCATGAAGTCGGCTGCTTGTGAGAGGTGTGTGGTATTATTTGCTGGATAACCATCGCGGGCCACGATGTCCACATATTCATCACCAGGGTACCAGTCGTCGTCTTCTACCTCGGAAGTCCATACCCATATTAGATTGTGCACGCCAGCCTTCAGGCGGGCACGGCGACGTAGATAGCTTTAAGTCTTGATTTTCATAACATAAAGATTGGTTCTCTGGTGACAAAAATACACGTTTTTCTCGATACTCACACTTTTTTCCTAAACTTTTCTTTCGAAAAGTTTCTTCCTGGCCCATTTTTCATCATTTGTAAGCCCTCAAACGTCAATCGCCCCCGCCTGCATCAGGCAAGTGGGGACGATTTTTCATGATGTCGTAAGGCTTACTAAAGCAGAGGCAGCAGGGTGCGCATGGCGTGCGGAACGGGATGGTTCACGTCCATATTCTCTACTTCTTTGAGGAATCGGAGTCCCTTCTCGGTGTTGCCCAGGCCGATGTGGCCGAGGGCCATCATGAGGTTGCAGTGGATGACGTTTTTCTCTTGCAGGTCGCCGTCCCAGATGAGCAGGTCGGGCAGTGAGACAGCGAAGTAGTCCATCGTCTGCTTCTCGAAGATGTGCTGCTGGCCGTAGTTGATTAGCTTGTAGCACAGACCATTTGATTTACTATTTAAAGATTTACTATTTACCATTTGGGCTTCATCTTGCTTGTCGTTTGTCGTTTCGAGGGCGGCCAGGCGGCGGTAGGCGAGGGCGGCATAAAAAATCTTGTCGGGCTTGGCGTCGTTGTAGTACATGGCAGCGGCAGGTTCGGTAGGGCCTTCTGTGGCCAACTCATAGTGGCGACGTGCCTGGTCGAGGTCGCCTTGCCGTTCGTAAGCGAGGCCGAGGAGGTAGTGGAAATCGTTCTCCTGTGCGCCGTAGAGTTTGCCTTCGCCGAGGTGATGAGGATATTCCAAGCACTCGTTCAACAACTCGATAGCATGCTGAATCCTCTCCGAGTTTGCCGCCTTCTCAGTTCTCTCTTTGCCCGAAGTCTTTTTTGCACTCTCTGTGCTCTCTGTCTTCTCTGTGCCCTCTGTGAGCAAGCGTTTCGCTTGCTCCACCCGGCAGATCTGATATTGCGCAGGCACTTTTCCTTCGCCTCCTTCCCAGGGGTGGAACTGGTGGGCGTCGAGCTTGTGCATGGCCTCTTCGTAGCGGCCGACCTGATTGAGCAGGGTAATCTCTTCGAGCACGAGGTCGTCGCGGCGCTGGATGAGGGCGGGGTACTGCTGCAGGAAGGCCAGGCGCTCGGCGTGGGGGCGCTGCAGACGTTTGTAGAGCTGGTCCAGCTCCATGAGTACGCGCTCGTCGTTCTCATCAAGATGGAAGGCACGCTCCATATACTCCACGGCTTCCGCCTGTCGGCCCTGCTTGTTGAAGCGAGCGAGGGCGAGATTGCGCCATACGGTGGGGAACTGCGGGTCGAGACGTGCCGAAAGTTCCCAGTTCTCGATGGCGAGGTCGTACTGCCGCTTGTCGTAGTAGAGGCAACCGAGGTAGTAAGGCGCACGGGCTCCGTCGGGGTTCAAGGTCTTGGCCATGTTCAGCACCACGACGTCCTCCAGGCGGTTGGGGAAGCAGCAGTAACTGTCAATCTTCTCTGCCTGTTCGAACAGGTCGTTGGCAGCTACGGCGTCGCCTTGGCTTAGTTGTGCCCACCCCATATAATAATAGGTAAGCGGATGCTTTATCTTGCACATGCGCAGTATGTCGATACATTCCTGCCACAGCCCGGCCTGCGCGTAGTCGAGGGCCAGTTCATGATAGTTGTACGCATTGCCATGCATCATCTCGGTCATCTCCTTCAGCAGGTCCTTGTCCTTGGTCAGCAGATACTGCTCGTAGCGGATGCCGTAGTTGCAGGGATCCAGCCGCAATGAGTCCCTGATGAGCGACAACCGCTCGTTCAGTTCCTGTGAGCTGCCCATTTGCAGACCGCCTTTCTGCTTGCTCTCCTGTAACATTCGCAGTACTACGGCCTTCAGGGCGCGTGCCTTGTGGTTGCAGTTGTTGAAGATAAGGCAGCGGTTGAGTTCATCCAAGGCATCGTCCAAGCGCATCTCGGAAACGCTGATGCAGGCTGCTTCGAAGTAGCCGGCATCGGCCCATGCCTTGTTCCACGTCGATTTCCAGAACAACTCGTAGGCTTCATGCTTGCGAAACTGGAATTTCAGCGCCAGCGCGAGGTTGAAGATGGGCTCGCCATCGTAGGGGTTGGGGTTGCGGCGCTGCCAGATCTTCACGGCGCGGCGTAGGTAGTGCTCGGCTTTCTCGAAGCGTCCGCGGCGCAGGTACCAGAGTCCCATCTGGTTGAGGCAGCGCACGTCGTCGGGGTCGCGGCGCAACGCCTCCTCATAGTAGTCGAGGGCCGACCATGTGGCGTGGCGGTACAGTTCCAGGTGCAAGCCCGTTAGGTAGAGTTGGTCGCACGTCTTGCACTCGACAGGCGGCAGGGCAGCCTCAGCAGAATCGGGAATGGGGCGCACCTCATCGGGCTCGGCATGCCAGGTGAGGAGGGGCACTCCCATGTAGGTCCATTTCTTGTCACGGGCTACCAGCGCAGGCTGTTCGCGGCAGATGTAGAATGTGAGGTCGCTCAGCTGGGCGTCTCTCACGTCCACCACCTCCGTCAGCACCTCCTCGGGCGTGAGCGTCACTACCTTATTATAATAGTCCTCGCCGTGGGCCGTCAGCACCAGCTGCACCCGCTGCTTCGACGTGGCCAGCACCTTGAAGCGGACGCGGTTCCCTTCATCTTTTCTTTTTATCTTATTTTCTACGCCTCCTATTCCCTTATTCTCGTCACCTCTTATTTCCTCAATATTGAAAATAAAGTCCTTCGTGGCCTGCTTGACCACGCCCAACTCGCGATAGGGCATGAAGTATTGCGTGAACTGCTTCTCTTCGTAGGGCATCAGCCACGTGAAGTCCGGCTGGTTCTCGGTGTAGACACCCGCCATCAGTTCGATGTAGGGGCGGAAACCAGGACGTAGCTTCTCAATGGATAATGGACAATGGATAATGTCTTCTTGCTGTCCGTCGTGCGCAGCCGATTTCCCCTTTCCCTTTTCCCATTCTTCATTTTCGACGCAGTCGGTCAGGTTCCTGTCCCACGCTCGGCCGAAGTCGCCGTTGCCCCAGGTCCACTGCTTCTTGCCGGGTGAGAAGTGGTGGCTGGCGACGTGGAGCATACCCGCTTGAGTGTCGTTCTCGTAGCCGCCTTCGAAGTCGTATTTCGAGTTGACTGCCATGTAGGAAGTGGGCACCTTGATGTTCCGGTAGTTAGAGATGTCCACCCCGGCGCTGTAGTCCATCTTATAGTAGGTGCCCGTGGCTATGGGGAAGCTCGAGACGGCGCGCTTGCCGTGGTCGAAGACGGCGTTTACGTCGGGTGGAAACACGCTTTGGTACTGGTCGTTCACCTCCACGGCGGGGTTGGCCCACCAGAGGAAGGTCTGGGGTAGGGGAGTGCGGTTCGAGAGGCGTCCGTTGATCTCGAGGTACGCGCATCCCGGGCGCAGTGTAAAGCCCACGAGCCCTTTCTGGTGGAACATACGCTCCATCTCGTTGCACCATACGGTCACGCTGCCGTCCTCGCCCGCCTCAAACCGATGGTCAACGGGCATGTAGGTTGACGGGCGGTGGTGCTGCGGCCAATTGAACTCGATGCCCCCGCTGATCCAAGGCCCTGCGAGGCCCACTAACGCGGGCTTGATGACGTGGTTGTAGTAGACGAAATGGCGCTCGCGAATCTTGTCATAGGCCATCTGCACGCGTCCGCCCAGCTCGGGCAGAATCATTACCTTGATGTATTCGTTCTCAAGCCATACGGCCAGATACTCACGGTCCGTCTTCTCGTCGGCAATCTTCTCGATGACGGGGTAGGGATATACGACGCCGCTAGAACCCTGATAGACGCGCTTCTCCAGGAAGATGGGGTTCTTCTCAGGTTTGCCAACCTCATAAGTGGGAATGGTGACGATTTCACGCCAAGCTTTTGTTTCCATTGTTATCAACTTGTTATTTCGTTATTTTCTAAATTTCTTATTTTCTTATTCTTTATTTTGCCTCAGCCACTAGTTCCTTCTCCAGTTCCTCAAGGCTTTTGCCCTTTGTCTCAGGGCAATTGCGATAGAGGAACACAAAGGCGAAGGCGCAGATGGCGGCATAGACCCAGAAGGTGCCGCTGCTGCCAAGGGCCGCATTCATCGAGGGGAAGGAGAAGGTAAGCGTGCAGCAGCCTACCCACAGGGCAAACGTGCATGTGGCCATCGCCACGCCACGGATGCGGTTGGGGAAGATTTCGGCCAATAGCGTCCACGTGACAGGACCGAGCGTCATGGCATAGACCGAGATGGCAGCCACGACGAGCGCCACCATGGCGAAGCCCGTCAGCTGTTGGTAGTAGCAGTATCCCAAGACGGCATAAATGATGCCCAGTCCGCCTGCGCCCAGCAGCATCAGCGTACGGCGTCCCCACTTCTCAATGGTGTAGAGCGCCACAAAGGTAAACAGCACGTTGGCTACGCCCGTGATGACGATGTTGATGAACATGCCGTCCACGTCGAAGCCTGCCCCCACGAAAATCTCCTGGGCGTAGTTGAAGATGACGTTTGTGCCGCACCACTGTTGGAAGACGGCGATGAAGAGACCAAGCAGCAATACCTTTCTGAATGACGAATGACGAATAACGAATGACAAATGAAAATACCCAACAGTACTTGAAGGTACATTAAATTCGTCATTCCGAGCTGAGCGAGATTCGTCATTCGTCATTCTAAGAAACACCGGACTCTCTGGAATGAAAAAACTCATCGCGAGGAACAGTGCGGCAGGCACGGTCTCGGCCCAGAACATCCACCGCCACCCCCAAGCCACGTTCCATGCCTGACTCTCGGCCAAGCTGGTGTCGCGTGCCAGCAGCATATTCACTACCTGTGCCGCCAGGATGCCCAGCACGATGGTCATTTGGTTGAGGCTCACCATACGGCCGCGGATGTTGGCCGGACTGACCTCGGCGATATACATGGGTGCCAAGGCTGATGCTACGCCGATGCCCACGCCGCCAACAAAGCGCGCTATATTGAACAAGGTGAAATCGTTGAACAGTCCCGTGCCGATAGCTGAGACGGTGAACAATACGGCAGAAGTCGTCAGCAGTGGCTTGCGACCATAGCGGTCGGCTGCGGCACCTGCCACCATGGCGCCGACAAGGCAGCCAATGAGTGCTGTCGTCATGGCTACGCCCTGCATTACGGGCGAATCGGCGATGCCGAAGTAGAGTTCATAGAAGGGCTTGGCGCCACCGATGACTACCCAGTCGTAGCCAAACAGCAGCCCGCCCATTGCTGAAACAGAGCAGATGAAATATAAGAAACGATGCGAGGTCTTGGTCATGGCAAATTTTGGAGTTTGGGTTTAAGTTCGTCGGGAGAGTCGTTGGTAAACATATTCACTGCAGGGGCTTCGCGCTCGAAGAGGTAGCGGAGTGTTTCGGGCGAGAGCTCAAGGGTGGGCTGGAAGTCGGGGCTTTGCATGTAGCGGATGATGCTTTGGCGTAGCTGGCGGGCCACGATGCGATGGTCGAGGTCGCCGGTGAGGTCGAAGGTGGTGAGGATGAGGCGCCCTTTGCCGACGCGTGCCTCAAGGAGCATGCCGAGTTTGCGCGAGAGATGCCATGTGTCGATAGGTTGGACGATGGGCTGATAGTTCGCAGGGAACTCGGCGAGATTAATGCACTGGGCACGGTTGGTTAGTTCCCACCATTGGAGGTCCTGCCAGTCGTCGGTCGGGAAGTCGCGGAAGATGGGGTGGTCGGCCTGGATGTAGGCGCCCGTGGTGTGCGGTGGCTTCATCTTGAACCACGAGGTGTTCCAGAAGACGGGCAGGAAGCGATGGACGACGTCGTTGCCATACTTAATCTTTCCGCCTGTGCATAGGAGAACATCCTTTCCTGCTTCCAAAGCCGTGAGGACAGTCTCAACCCCGGCTTCTACCGTCGGGTGTGCAAGGTCAACAATCAGAATATCAGAGGAAAGGTTTTCCCCTCCCTTACGGGCGGGGGTGTGCCTTTTGTAAACCCAAAAGTCCCAGTGGTTCCGATGGCCGGCATCGGCAGCGATGGTGAGCGTGAGTTTAGCGGCTTGCTCTATGGCAGAGGGAATGAAGGATATGGTGTCGCCAGCCTGGCAGGTGCCTTTCTGGAGGCTACAGTCGCCATGGCTGATGGCGTAATGCATCTGCGTGATGGCTCTGCCGCTCTGGTTATATAATAATATAGGTATACGTATGGTGTCGGTTGTCTCAAAGGTGAAACGAGGGAAGCGGGCGAGGGGCACGACATCCGAACAGAACTCGCGCCAGTCCTCGGCTGTGCAGTAGCCTTTCTCGCGCCAATGGACGTTGAGGGGTCCTACGAGGGCGGTGCCCTGACCGCTATAGTCGTTCAAGGCGAGGAGCTGGAAACCGGCATAATGGGGCGTGCGCAGGTGGCGCTCAATCTCGTATTTATATGCCAGCACTTGCAGGCGTCCGCTGGCCATCAGAAACTTCTCGGCCTGCGAGGCCATTCCGTTAGCAGCCAAGAGGTCGCGGAAGATTTCGAAGTTGGCTGCTTTGTAAGCGCCCGTGTACTGCGGGATTTCCTTGAAATCAGGGAATGCGCACCATTGGCCTTGTTCGTGGGAGATGAGGGGAGTGTTGTTAGGCTCCGTGCCTTTGTAGTTCCTCGGCTTGGCAATCTGCTCGGCAAAGTCATCGTCGCTGCTGGGCTGACGGCGGTTCCATTCCAAGCCACGGGCACCGCCTTTGACGTGGTACTCAGAACCGTAGTCCCATTCCCATCCACCGCCGACGCTGGCCGTGCAGTAGATACGTGAAGGGTCGTAGGCTTTCATTTCCTTGACGAAATCGACGCCCCATTTCACCCAGCTGCCCGCAGGCTCATTGCCCGCAGCCAGCATGACGAAGGAGGGATGGTGACCGTAGGCATCGAGGATGGCGCGGCACTCATCGGCAAGGTATTTGTCGATGGGCATTCCGTTGCCAAGCTTCACGCCATGGTTGGGCCACGAGGGCCCTTCGGGCTGAAGGTAGAATCCGAGTCGGTCGGCTGCCACGAAAGCTGCTTCGGGCGGACAGTAGCTGTGGAAACGTATGTGGTTGAGGCCGAAGTTCTTGCATGTTCGGAAGATTCGTTCCCAAGATGCCGTGTCGGTAGGCGGGAAGCCAGTCTCAGGAAAGCAGCAGTTCTCGACGGTGCCGCGCAGGTGGATGGGCTTACCGTTGAGCAGAATGTCGCTACCGCGAACGGCTATCTCGCGAAAACCGAAGGTGACGCGAACGGGCTGTCCGTGATAGGTTACAGTGGCGGTGTAGAGCTGTGGCGTGTGTTCGTTCCACGGCTTCGCTCCAGGCACACGCACGAGGAAAGACATTTCGTTGATGGTGATATGTGCGGTCTCGGTGGCGAGGTCGGTGATGACGCGCTGCCTATATATATAAGGTGTGGTGCGCAGTTCGATACGGCCTGCGATGCCATTCCAGTTGCCTTGCGTCTGGTCGGTAACGCTGTGTGAGTCCTGTCCGACGCAGACGTTCTCGATGCCGTTATAGACGCGGATGGCAATCTCGTTGTCACGACCAAAGCGCAGGTAGGGGGTGATGTCGTACTGATGAGGAACGGAGAGGCTCATCTGATGGCCTACTTCGTGACCGTTGACGACGACGGTGGTCTCGATGTGAGGGCGTTCGAGGAAGAGGGTGACGCGCTGTCGTTTCCATGTCTTTGGGATGGCGACGGTGCGGCTGTAGGTGGCTTCGCCAACGAAATGCTTTGCAGGGGTGAGGAAGAAGGGAAACTTCATCTGGCCGGCACGGCGGTAGGGCTCCATGAAGTGGTTGAAGTAGTAGCTGGAGTCGTAGAGTGAGCCTGTCCAGCGGGTGTCGACAGAGAGGTCCTCGCCGAGGCCGTTGGTGAGGAGGGAACCGGGTAGGGTGACAGCGCTGGCATCGAGGCGCGAGGAGAGGTGCCAGGGACCGGAGAGGTCAATAGTGGCCTGGGCTGCGGCATTGCCGCAGCATACACAGACAGAGAGGAGGAGAAGGAGAAGGCGGGTCACGGGAGGAGGGGGAATTTAATGGGAAATGGACAATGGAAAATGGACAATGGGGGATTGAGAAGGGAGGGGGGGGGTTATTTGTTGGGCGTAAGTTCAACTGTCACTACGGTTTCGCCGGCGGCGTGGTCGGCTTCACGGGGAAGGTAGATGGGGGCTTCGGGTTGGAAGGGCAAGATGCGGAGCTCGAGCTCGTTGCATCCTGCGGGCAGGCGCCAGAGGCCGTAGAGGAAGGGACGGCCGTAGTAGAAGTTGTCGGCGATGAGATGGCCATTGGCATACAAACGGGCGCAATCGCCACGGTAGGTGATCTTGAGGAGTGAAGATTGAAGAGCGAAGAGTGATGAATCGCTGGGCAGCGTGATGTGGTAGATGGCGGCTTGTTGCCAATCGGCTTCAGCAGGGGCTGCAGCGACTTTGGCGCGGCCCTTAGTGATGGCGCGTAGGGGGCCTGCATCCCGAACCTTGGTGAAGGTGAGAACGGATGATGTACCGGAGGGAGAGGAGTTGAGGAATAGGTGTTCGGCCTCGTCGCGGGTGAGGAGGTAGTAGTGCTTATAGATAGGCTTGGCCGTGCCACGAGGCTTAGCGCTCTTGAGGGTCTTGCCATCGGAGAAGGCGAGAGTAGCAGGGATGCCGGGCACTTGCATGAGGTAGGTCTTACCGTCGCGTTGGGCTACGAGCTGGGCGGTGGCATAGCGTAGGCCGGCCACGTTGACGGGGAAGATGGCGGAGCAACCAGCAGGAATGGTGAGGCGAGGCAGACTGATGCCGCAGGCGCTGAGTTCGCTGGTGGTCTTAGCTGTGAGGCCGGAAAAGCGCTCGTAGTTGTTGACGAAGATGAAGGCTTGGCCGTTACTGTGGCGATAACTCCAGCGAAGGCTGCTTTCGTCGCCTTGCTTCAGGTCTTGGGCAGAAGGGAAGGTGGCTTCCATGGGGGCGAGCAGTTCGCCGAAGTCTTGCATAAAGAGGTTCAGTGGACGAAGGCCATAGTACTGCGGATAGGTCTGCCCAAACTCGCCCAACGGGGCTTGGAAGTCGTAGGTGCAGACGGGTAGGTCGTTGTTGGCGGTGAAGGGCGATGTCTGACATTCGTTGAGGCTCGTCAGCTTGCCTTCGGGATTGGTGCCGCCGTGGTACATATAGTAACCAAGAAGGTTAGAGCCGCTGCCGAGCTTGACGAGGGCCATGGCATAGGCGTCGTCGGGATAGACGAAGGGGCGTCGATGGTAGGCTGTGGCCATGCCGCCACCGAGCTCGCAGGTGAAGTAGGGGTAGGTGTTTAGGGTTGAGGGTTGAGGGTTGAGGGTTGAGCCTTCGGCGTAGTTGAGGAAATCGGTTCCTATAGCTGTTGAGGACCGTTGTCCCTTGAAGTTAAAGGCTTTATAGTAGCTGCCGACGCCCTCCTTGGTGCTCTTGTCCCAGAAGCCATCGGCATAGTCGCCATAGAGGGGGAGCATCTCGCCGAAGGGCATAGGCGTGGTGAGCTCGGGCCAGCCGGTGCGGGTGTAGAAGGGGAGGTCGAAACCTACGACGAGGGCGATGCGCTTCAGCGCCAGCAGATACTCGGCCGGACCGCGGTATTCGTTGTCGAACTGGGCCGCGATGACGGGACCGCCGTCTTTCCATTGCAGGCCCTGCACTTGGGTGAAGATCTGGCGATAGAGGCGGGTGGTGTAAGCGAGGAAGGTGCTGTCCTGCGAACGCATCTTGCAGCCTTTGGTAAAGAGCCAGTCGGGCAGACCGCCGTTGCGCACTTCGCCGTGGCACCAAGGACCCATGCGCAGCACAACGGGCAGGCCCTCGGCCTTGCAGACCTCAAGGAAACGGCGTAGCGAGCGCTGGCCGTCCCACCTGAAGATGCCTTCTTCCTCTTCTATATGGTTCCAGAAAACGTAAGTGGCGACGATGGTGACGCCACCCTCACGCATCTTGCGCACCTCGGCAGACCATTCGTCGGCCGGGATGCGGCTGTAATGAATCTCGCCCATGACGGGACAGACGCGGTGGCCGTCGAAAAGGAGACTATGGTGGTCCCAGGTCACAGTCTGACCAAAAGGTGTGGTGTCTTGTGCGGCAGTAGGCTGTGTGAGGAGGACGGCAGCAAATGCTGTCAGGAAGAGGGAAAGTCGGGTCATTGCTTGAGGGCTTTTGTTGTAAGGAGGCTTGAAGTTGGGCTTTCTTGACGGCTAAGGCGGGCCATGCTCTCGGCCAGGGCATTGAGCGAGGAACATTCGTCACGGGTGATGCGGCGCTCTTGGGGATTGCCGGAGGCGAGGGTGAGCAGCAGGAGGTGGCCTTCGTCACAGGGCGTGATGAGCTCGCCTGGTGGTTTGTGGTAGTCGGAGAAGGGCTCGGCGCAAAGTTGTATGCAGCAGAGTCCTTCATGGAAGGCTTCGTCGCGCACCAGCTTCTCATAATCGCTGATGAAGGGGCTGATGAGGATGTCGCCGCGACGGGCTGCGAGGATGCAGTCATTCATATACTGGCGGCGCTGCTCGGGGGTGAAATAGCGCCGGACATGCACGGCTGTCAAGGTGGCATCGAGAAGGCGGAGCTGGCCGATGGATGAGAAGGTCCAGTGGGCGAAGCGCACGTCGCGCTGAACGGCGAAGAGGGCAGGCTGTTGGCGACGGAGGAGCAGGCGGCGAGGGTTGTCGCGCACATAGTTGATCATATTCAGCAGCTGGCCTTCGTGCGTCAGCAGGCGGTCGTGGTAGCCTTTCTCCCAGAGGGGGGCAGGGGGGAAGGAGGAATCGCGCGAATACGCGCGACACCCAACGGAAGAATCTTGAGAGATAGAGGAGGGGGCGGCTTGCATGAAAAGGGAAACTCCGGCCTGCATTGCAGGCTGCTGGTTGGCTTGCATTGTTGAGAAAAGCTCGGCTTGCATTGCTGGCTGCTGGTTGGCTTGCATTGTTGAGGAAAGCTCGGCTTGCATTGCTGGCTGCTGGTTGGCTTGCATTGTTGAGGAAAGCTCGGCTTGCATTGCTGGCTGCTGGTTGGCTTGTTGGCTACTGCGTGGGGTGGTGGTTTGGGTATTGGGGTTAGGTGTGCCGCATATTTGCGGCATGAGGGCATTGAAGGCTTTGGTGCAGCCGACCATGAAGCCGCGGATGATGTCGCCGAGGGCGATGTCCATCTCTTGGCGGACGATGATGATACCGTGGAAATGGTCGGGCATCAGCTGGTGCTCGATGAGCTTGATGTCGCGCTGGCAGGGCTGGCCGGTCTTGGCGGTTTTTTTCGCAGCCAGCTCACGCTGGAGCTCGGGGATCTGATTCCAGCAGCGAAGCACTTCGAGACCGAGGGGTGAGGGTTTGATGAGCGCACGCCCATAGTCATCTTGCTCTAAGCGCCCTAAGATGGGGCGGCGACCTTCGGTGCAGAGGGTAACGAGATAGATGCCGCGGCCGTGATAGTCGTGGCGATAGCTGCGCTGGTGCATCTGGGGCACAGGGCGAGGGTCGCGGGGGGAAGATGAGGAGGCTGACATAGATGATTCGCGCGAATACGCGCGACACACAACGGAAGTAACTAAGAAGCAGGGCAAAGCCTGAGAGGGGGCAGGGCAAAGCCTGAGAGGGGGCAGGGCAAAGCCTGAGAGGGGGGCAGGGCAAAGCCTGAGAGGGGGCAGGGCCAAGCTTGAGAGGGGGCAGGGCAAAGCTTGAGAGGGGGCAGGGCAAAGCTGGGGGGAGGGAGATTATTTGACGGGCTTGTGAATCTCGTTGATTTTCTTATGCTTGCTGATTTGTTCGTCGGTCTTGGGGAAATGCTCGGCGAGGAGGGCGTAGAGGTCGGGGTCGTAGACCTTAAGCTCTTCGCGTGTGTTGCACCAGTTATGCTTGCCGTCGGGGCGGGGCATCTCGGCGTTGACGTTGAACCAGTCTTGTACGGCCTCGGCGAAATATTCCATGTGGTCGGTGGCGCGGTAGGTGCCGTCGAGGATGCCTCGGGCCTTGGCATTCTCATAGAGTTGCTTGAGGCGACCGTCGAAGTCGGGCTCTGCAATCATGAGGCCGATGCAATGGATGGCGTGGGCAAACTCATGGATGAGGATGTCCTCGGCGTGGTATTTGTCGATCTGATAGGCGAGGACGTTCTCTTCGGCACAGGAGGTCAGCGGCTCGTCGATGGTGCCACCGAGGCCACGGGCGCGGAGGTCCCAGTTGAGGGCGGTGTCGTTGACGAGGTAATGGTGCTCGGGCAGGTCGGTGGTACCTTCGTAGCGACCCATGATGGCCACGCGGGCGTTTGCTTTGATCATGGCTTGCAGCACCTCAGGCTTCAACATGCAAGTCATGGCGTATAATGTACGGTGGGCGGCCGTGAAGGCTGAGTCGGGCACACGCCAAGAGGACACGAGCGGCAGGCCGTTGACATCGACATATTTGACGTAGAAGGAGTCGAGCCCAAGGGAGTCGGGTGGAGTAGTGACAACGCATTCAGGTGCATCAAAATAAGTCGTTTGATTATTTTGCTTAGTTAATGATGTGCAATTTGACAAAGTCAAGATGGCGATAAAAGCTCCGCAAAAGTGTTTTATATTCATTATCTTCTACTTTTTGTTTATTATTAAATATTGGCTCAAAAAGCATAATGACTTGTGATGTTACCGTCTCAGCACTTTGTGTCCTTTATGAATGTAAATGCCGGGTTGGGTAACCTCGCCATGGATGGCACGTCCATCCAACGTGTAGGTGCCTTTGCCCAGAGATGTCTTGGATGCCGTTTGTGAGTCTTTTGGCGACTGGATGCCCACGAGGTTGTCTGTTGAAAGGTACACAATACCTTGTCTTACCGTTAGGTATAAACAATCGCTGGCAGCGCCTTGGGTGCGTATATGAGTGATCTCACCTTTTTCGTTGCATACGAAGGGACGTATTATGTAGGTGGAACCTTCCGTAAAACGCTGTGAAGTTAATGTGACGTTAAACCATGTATTACTCCATCCGTACCAGCATCGCAGACCCTCGAAGGAGAATGAGGAGAGCCAGCTCAGCAACGTGCCGTCCGTGCTGTAGAGAGCCACGCCTATCTGCCCACTGAGGGTTGAGCTCTCGTCGCGAGGTCCAGTGTCGGAAGAATAGTTCCAGACGTTGTCAATGTGGAAGATTGCTTCTTCGTTAATGGCATACTCAGTTTTTTCGGCATAGAACTTGTCAGCGTAGAACACGTCCTCATGTGGGCCTGTGGTTTCGGGTGTTATGTGGCATATCATCCAGTGGTTGTATCGGTAGTCATTGCTCTGCGAGGTATAGAAGTCGTTCAAGGCGAACCAGCCGTTAGAATAGCCGTACCAGCCCCAGTTGACGTGATAGAATGAGCCTCGGCATCCGTCAATCACAAAGATGTGTCCGGCATTGTCTTTAACGTTAGCGCCGCGGTATATGATGGGTCGCGAGGCTTCCAGCTCGGTATGGAGGATAGCTTCCCAGTCGTCGTCGGTGTGGTATTTGGCATTATAGGTGGCAATGTTAGGGTTGTAGCCAAAGTTTTGGATGAGGGCATAGCCGATGTCGTTAACGTAAGAGTTCGACCAGTTCAGTCCGTAGTCCATGGCCACACTTACTCCGCAGTCCAAAACGAGTTGCGCCACGGCTCTTGCCTGCTCTGAAGTATAATTGTCGTTTGAGTAAGTGTCGCGCATATTTCCCCATTTGTAGGTATGTGCATTAAAGTTACTGGACAGCTGCATCTTCTGTGTCGTGGTAGTGTATGCGAAAGAGCCTTGTCCCTGTTCAGGATAGGCATAGTGTTTCATAATCTGAGCCATGGCGATGGCTCCGCATCCGGCCAGCGTGTGTTGTGAACTCATGGTGGGGCACATGTTGTAGAAGGGCTGGTTCTGCCCCCATTGTGCAGTCACCAAAGGGTTGACGTCCTGCCACTTGGCTTCCGGTGTCTCTTTCTTAGGCGCTAAGAAGTTATTGCGTACGTTTTCGTACTGATATGTGAATGCATCCAGAAGTTCACAGAGACCATCAGGCAAAAGGCTCACATCTATGGAACCCTGTTCGGAATAGCCGAGGATTGGGGTCATGCGGCTGTCACCGCCGATGATGACAAATCCTCCGTCGGCAATGTTGAAAACGTAGAACGGCTGCTCGTCGGTATTGGCGAAGGAGGCTCTGGGAGCCGAGAATCGGGCGTTGCGGCTGTTGCTTCGGCGAAGCCCCAGTTCTATTTCCAACAAGTTGCCTTTCAGCGGATTCAGAGTGATGTTCTTGTTGCTGATTCCGTTATCGACAAGGAATTTCTCTGCTGTTGCCCGTGCGTCGGCGAGGCTACGCTGGTTGGCAAAAAGGTAAGTTGGTAGTAAAGCTGCTACCAGGAATAAGATTATTTTCTTCATTGTTGCTTATTTATTGTAGCCTATTTATTTTAAGTTTGTGCGTCAAAGGTATACATTAAAATCAAATTACTCTTGCTTTTTCCAAAAAAAAAACGAAAAGGTTGTACTTTTTTATTTTGCGGTCTGCTAAACACAAGTGCAACCATTTCAAGTCTTTACTACAAAGCATTTGGAATTGTCAATGACGCCTGACAATCCCTTGTCAGCCTTGCGCAGTGGGTTGAGTGATGAAGTTGTAACGTCAACCTTACATGGCAAGGCCTGTTTCCCCTTTTTATTACCGTTTGTTTATAAATAATCCAGGGCATGCGCCCAATAGTTTTGATTATTCCATGGCCTTGGAACAATCATTCCATGACCATCGAATGATTGTTCCAAGGCCATGGAATGATCTTTTTGCCTATATGTTTTTTGTTCTTTAACCTGCTAAACAGCTTTCGGGACCTGGCTTCATGGACTCAACAGCGAATGAAGATTCCGTTTTTTGTGGACTGACGACCTCTGAAAGCCTACAAAGAAACCTGCTAAGGCAAGAGTTCAAATTACTTTTGTCTCTTGTTTCTGGGAATACATCGGTTGTGTTGTCATATATTTTTACCTATTCGCGTGATTCATGATTTTTTAGGCTTATCAGCAAAATCGCTTAGGTTCGTCTACATATTTTGTTGCCCGAAAAATTAGAATATCCCTATTGTGCCTTATGTTAAATAAGTTGTTCCTTTGGTTTGAGCCTGTGTAATTTTTCCTTTTTGATGTGGTTGTGACCTTTCTTCGAGCATAATTAGCTCATTTTCATCTTTAGTTTCTTAGGTTGTTAATGTAAATAATACCCCCCCCCGTTAACAATATTTAACTTAATATACTTGATTGATATTACTTTTATTCGTAACTTTGTAGAGTTTAAGGTAAAGATAGGAACGTATAGATTGAAAAAAATATACATTTAGTGCCTGATTACATCATCAAATACAGTCGTTGATATGTCTTTAAAGAAAGGTTTTATAAGGATTTCGATAGCTGTTTTGGCCTTGGTACCATTAAGCGCTTCTGCTCAATGGTCCCTAAAGAATAATTTGCTCTATGATGCAGCTCTAAGCTTTAATGCTGGTGTTGAGAAGAGCGTCGGCAATCGACATCGCTGGACGTTAGCTCTCGGTGCTGGCTTCAGCCCTTTCGAGACGAGTGCATCGTCTGAAAGGCGTTGGCGTCACCTGCTTGTTATGCCCGAGGCTCGTTATTGGTTCTGCGAGGCGTATAGTCATCATTTCCTTAGTGTGAACGCCCTTTATTCCCATTATAATGCTTCCCAGCTCGACCTGCCTCTTTATGCTACCAAGGACTATCGTTATCAAGGTGACCTTGTTGGTCTTGGTGCTTCGTGGGGCTATGCTGTGCCCATAGGACGTCATAACCATTGGAACATCGAATTTGAGTTAGGTGCCGATCTTGCTTACACGTGGTTCGATAAATATGAATGTCACCATTGTGGCACAAAATTGGCCTCTGAGGATAAATGGCTCGTCCTGCCAAAGTTGGGCGTAAGCTTGGCGTGGGTTCTTCCTTCACGTAGCTTCAATGAAGAACGTGCTCATGCATGCGATGACCTCGCCTACGATAATATACCTTGGGCTTCATCAGGATCTTTCACTCCCGCTTTCACCGAGGTGGCAGATAATTCCGGACGTGCCGGACAACTGCAGAAGGACAATCCCGTACTTGCACATATTTCTAAATATCGTCCTTACGACAATACTCGTGTACTCCGTAAGGAGAAAGATATGCTTTATGTGCATTTCCCCCTTGGTGGAATGACGCTAAGACCCGACTACCGCAACAACGCTGAGGTGCTGGATCGTATTGTCGACATCGCGCGTCAGATTATGTCCGACTCCACGTCGAGTGTTAAAACCATACAAGTCATTGGTCTGGCTTCAATCGAAGGTGAGGAAAGTCACAACTGCGAGCTCGCTCAGGGACGTGCTGAAGCCTTACGCAACTACATAGAGCAACAACTACCTGAAACCCACGGCCTCTTTGAGTTGAACAACGGATGCGAAGCTTGGGCAGAGTTTGAGGATCAGGTGAAAGACCTTCGTGATAATTTGCCAGCTGGCTCAACTGTCTCTGCAGCTGATCTCAGTGCGGTACTCGATGTCATCCATTCGGAACCAGATCATAGCCTACGTGAACAGCTTATCCGTGACATCAATGGTGGCCAGACGTTTAATTACCTTCGTGAAAACGTCCTCTCAGACCAACGTAATTCAGGCTATCTTCGTATTTATTATGATTATGAACCCGATGTAGCAGCGCGTACTATCAATGCGGCGTCTGCTCTCATGAAGGAAAAACGCTATACTGAGGCACTGCCTATGTTGCAAGGTGTCAGCAATGACGTTCGCGCTTGGAATGCCCTCGGCGTATGTCTCTATATGACAGGCAAGAAGAAAGCATCCATGTCCTACTTCCTCAAGGCGGCCAAAGAAGGGAATCAGGATGCAATAAACAATTTGAAGCATTTGGAGAATCAAAAATAAGAACTAAGACCTTAGGGTAAAATTCGCGTTTGAGAATGCATACACAAATAACATATTCAGCATTGCGATTCAGTCGTCTGCGGGTCGGCCTGATGTCACTATGTCTTTTAGGCATTCTGACATCATGTATCGATGAGCAGATCACGACCAGCTATGAGCGTGCAGATGTGCCTTTGCAGTTCTCTTTGTCGCTGCCGCGTAACGGCTATGCCACCCGTCAGTCGGATGCGATCATCCAAGCTGCTAATAATAGTATTAGTGGTTTCCGTGGTATTCAGGATATCGCGGTAATTCCTTTCGCTTCTGCATCAGTCAGCGCCACCGACCATCCCATAGGTTACTCGCCGGCCATCCTTTCAATGCTAAAACCCGAGAAGCAGGCGGTTGTCAACACGATACCTTCCGGCAAACTTGTCGGCAACAATTATTCGGTACTGTTCGAAAACGTCAGTTTGCCCGAGGACACCCGCTCACTCCTCTTCTACGGAAAGGCCATAGATAGCGAGGTCGCACAGAGCGACTTGCCTTCGGGAACCCAGCTCAGCACTCTTGCTTCAGCCGAGCTCAACAATGTTCGCAAGCATAAGAACGGTTCCCTGCTCACCGTTGGTCAACCCTTGGCGCTCACGTCTACCCCGGCATCGCTCTACTTCGCCCTTGAGAACATTTCATCGGACGATGTTACAAGTGAAAGATCCGACATGATGGTAGCCTATCTCAACAGCATAGTCACAGGATTGACCAATGACAATCTGCTGACCACATCCGAAGCTGAGGACTTCCTCGACAACAAGGCTGGCTGTAGCCTCAATATCAAGGCACTCGTAAAAGACCTTTATAACACTTTGGATGTAGGAGCTACGAACACCCGTAATGCTATACTTGCAGGCTTCGTCGACAACGATATTGATGGCGATCTGATTTCCACTTTGGACAACTATCCTGCCAGCCTCTTCCTGCCTGATGGGGCAGCGGCTATCGAATATGTTGGTTCACCTACAAAATCTTTCCGTGCCGTCACTAATGGCGCCAGCTTCAGTGGCCTTGAAGTAGCGCCGCCTCATGTCTACACCTATCCTTCTGCATTATACTATCGTGCAAATAGCGGTATCTACACATCTAAGGTGTCACAGGCAGATAAATACGTTGCCTCCAACTCGTGGCAAGACATCCTGAACAACTATTCATCCTCTCCTATCACCAATTACACCCGTTCGGCTGCCATCTCATCGCCTATTCAATATGCTGTCGGACGTTTAGATCTCACGGTAGAGTCGGCAGATGGTGATATCTTAGATCAGAAAAATGAAGTCGTGGAAGTGCCTGACTTAGGTTTCCCTGTTACGGCCGTCCTTATCAGCAATCAACGTCGCGTAGACTATATGTTCAATGCAGATATGGGAGCTGATGCCTTCACCGTGTACGACAATGCGATAGGTACGGTCTATTCCCCACGTCACGCCTACCACACTGCCCATGCCGAGACGCCTAATGCTACGCGTACCTTGGTGCTCCAGACGACGAGCACAAAAGACATTGCCGACCTGACTCTCACACCTCATCATAAGGTGTATGTGGCTTTAGAGTTTGTCAATACGCTCAACACCTCATTCACAGGAATCGACGGACAAATAATTCCTGAAGGTTGCCATTTCTATCTCGTAGGTGAGCTTGATCCCACCCAGCTGTCAGGCTATGATGCCAACGATCCTGTCCGAAGTCGTGTGTTCACACAAGACTATGTCACAGAGGCAAACTTTACTATATCTTCTTTGGCAAATGCCTATAACGTCATCCCCGACCTGCGTGTCTCGGAGCTGAAGATAGGTCTGAAAATCGACACCAACTGGCAAGTGGGGTACCACTTTACTGACCAGCCAATAGAATTTCATAAATAATATATTTCAATAAGTATGTAATTATTCATCAAAAAACATTTGCCTATTAGCAAACAAGACTCACAATCCACCCTGGCTGTTAAGCAGCTAAATTAGTTTGAATTATTAATTTTATTTACCCTTTTATTAATTTAATTATGAAAAAAACATTTAAGTTCGCGTTACTGAGTGCAACAGCACTCGTAGGCATGAGTCTCGCCAGCTGCACCGCTGAGGATGCAATCGAGACCAATCCCAACGTTGAGGGCGAGACTGTGAAGACCGCCTTCACAATCTCCTTCCCCAATGCTATCCAGACTCGTATGGGAGCTACTGAAGTTCAGCAGTCTGGCAACTTCCGTGGTTTGGACGATTTCTACCTCGTTCCCTTCGGTCAAGCTGTTTCTGCTGGTACCGAGACCAAGCTTGGTAGCATCATCACGCTGTCTTCTTTCAGCGCTTTTGATTTCGCCTCTGCTAATGCAAAGGTTTACTCTGGTCAGACCGTTCCCGTCGGTACCAACCATTTCCTCTTCTATGCTAAGGCTATTGATGCAGCTGCCAATACAGCTATCACCACCGATGCACAGAAGCACCAGTATGGTATTTTGGATGTGAAGACTGGCTCCACGTCTGGTATTGTTGAGGCCAGCTACACGAAGGTTAACGACATCACCTTCTCGCCGGTTCAGATTCAGACCAGCACTGCCACTTGCGGCGGCAGCACCAAGGGCCAGGCTCTGATCACTCTTCTCAACAATGTTGAGGACGCTACCGACGGAACTACTGCTTGGTCAACCGTAACAGAGACCGCTAACCCCCTGCTGTACAAGTTGTATCAGAAGTTCACTGCTCTTACTACTGGTTCTTCAGCTAACGTTCGCGATGCTTTGGAAGACCTCTATGTTTCTTTGAACAGTATGGCTGCCAACTCCAGCAACTCTGGCTATTCTGTTGCTATGGCCATCCGCAACGTCATTTCTGCTGCTTGCGCTACAGCTCCTGCTGCTGACGCTACTACCATCGGTGCCCTGAAAGATACCTATACGGGCTATCCCGCCGACATCCTTCTTCCTGAAGGTGCAGCACGCGTTACTTTCTCTGGTGGCTCATTCTCATGGGCTGGCAATGAGGCACATGCTACTCAGCTCGGCATCACAGCTCTGGGTACCTATGTTTATCCCGCCAACCTTTGGTATTTCGCTAACAGCGGGCTGAAGACTGAAAAAGCTGTTAAACTCACCGCTGCTAACGTCGGCTCTAAGACTTGGGCTGAGGTGCTTTCATCTCTTTATGGTGGAACAACCGCTGGCACACAGGTTGATGATGACACTCGTTCTGTAGTTATGACCGATCAGGCTCAGTATGCAGTAGGTCGTCTCGATGCTTCAATGGTTGCCTTGAACGCAAATCCCTACTACGACAAGAAGGGTGAGGTAGTGGATGTAACCAACGGCTTCACATTGAAGGGTATCCTCGTTGGTGGTCAGAAGCCCGTCGACTGGAAGTTCCAGCCCACAGGTACTACTGAGTACACTGTTTACGACAATGCTCTGAACACTGGTACTTGGACCATTAAGAACGGTACTGCTTCTGGCACTAACTACACGCTGCTCCTCGAGACTGCAGCTGATGTACCTGTTAACGTTGCTCTTGAGCTCGTCAACAATGGTAATGACTTCGAAGGTGCTGACGGTGTAATCCCCGCTGGTGGCACATTCTATCTCATGGCAACACTGACTCCTTCTGAGGGCACTGGCTACAATGCTACGACCATGAACCAGGTCTTCAAGCAGGACTACAACACGGTTGTTACGTTCACTCTTGGCAACGGTACCAACACAGGTAATGGTGGTCTGGCTACCGCAACCAACGGTATCCCCGATCTCCGTACTCCTACTGTTGAACTCGGCCTCTCCGTCAACCTCGAATGGCAGGCTGGTCTGGTCTTCAACAAGACATTCTAAACCCTTATTATCCCACGGGCGTCGCTTCTTGGGCGTCGCCCGTGGGGCTATTTAACTTCATCTTCATACGCGTACGCGCGTACATTAATATATTATAATAGATAGCATTTTTTAATAGCGTATATGTCGAAGCTGTCCAAACACCATATCCTATTTGCCGCACTTCTGTCGCTGCTCGCTATCGCCCCAACAAGTTGTATTAACGAGGATTGGAGCGACTGTGAGTCCGTACTGTACGACTTGCGTCTTATTACAAATATGGAGATTGAGATGCGTACAATCCTCGATGCCGAGGCCGACTCGCTTGTCAAGCAGTCGTTACGCAATTATCTCAAGGATATCTTCATCGACTATGCTCACGATGTAGACCTCTCGTTCTATAGCACTGATGCCGAAGGGGCACGACTACACCATGATCAGCGTATCATGAATGCCACCGAACGGAGCTTCAGCCTCTTCTTGCCGGTATATCGGTATATGCATACGGCTGTAGCTAACGTTCAGAACAATGGTGTCATCAAGCTCCGTAACGACGAATATTGTAAGACCGCCACTCTGGCAACATCCTTTGCAAATGATCGCAATTCGCCTTCAAATATTATTCCCGTGCAGCGCACAGGACTATTTTCCGCTCGCTTGCCTATAGAAATTGAAGATGCTAAGGACCAGTCCTTCTTCGTTCATCTCTATATGGTAAATTGTGCTACCGCTTTAGTCCTCGACCGTTCATTATGCGATTATACCGATATTAAGATCTATACAACAGGATTTGCCACTGACTTCCACGTAGCTGACAGTGTCTTCATCTATCCCTCGGCCTTGTCCGACGCACCTCTTGTTAGCGCTGAGCAAGTGCCCGTAGATGGTAACTCCTCTCAGATATGTTTCTGTTCGGTCAACTATCCGTCACCCGAACCCGTAGCTACACGTTCTGTCGTAGAAACTACAGAACCTTTCCTTTCGCGAACAGCTGCCGAGACCCTCTGGCAGTATCGTTGCTATGTGACTCTTGCCGATGGAACTACTACTGAGTCTATCATCAGCCTGAGAACACCTTTGCGTGCTGGTCAACTGAAAATACTGAAAGGACATATCTTGCCTGATGGCGAAGTGTTCGTCACCTCCGATGTTCAAGCTGGAGTCAGTGTGACCCTCGACTGGAAAGAGGGCGGAATCTATAATCCTCAATTATGATTTATGAGAAAAAAGATAAAACATAGCTGGTACCTGTTTGCTTTCGTCGCCGTCATTTCGCTTTTCGGTGCTTGTGCCGAATATGCCGACGATATCGACGATGGCCGCGTTACCGTTCCTGTACGTCTGAGCATACCTGCTTTCAGTATCACTCGTGCGCCAGGTGATCCTCTGCTTATGTCTGAGGAAAAACCCGTTCATGCTTATCTTTTCATTGCTATAGATTTTAATACCACAACAACTATTTACTATCGCCACCAAACTCTTGACCCCGATAAGTGGATTCTCTCAGAATGGACTTCAACCCTTCCTCAAAGCAGTGGTGACGTAGTTTATGTTTACGATGGCAATTTCAATGTCACTTTGCCTGCACAGCGTTCCGAGGGTCGTGTCTACGCTATTGTCAGTCGCGAGCCGATTAGCTTCACAGAACCTGCTACTGACACCGATGACATGGTTACTTCCTCGTTTACTGAGGATGATATCAAGAACTTGAAGGTCAACTTCGACTTCACTGATTACAAGCTTTTAGGCGATGTATATAGCTCTCCTGCCGGCTACGAATATGATGTTCTTGGCGATGGCGTAAAGTATTACGGCACCATCAAAGACATCTCTTCTCGTGTGCCAAAAGTCGATCTCATGCTCTATCATGTAGCATCGCGTGTCGATTTAATGTGGAATGTGAATGTCGACGTTCAGTCAGCCGTCAAGCTCAGTGCCATGCGCATACGTGGCCTTAAGCATAACGACTGCTACATCTTCCAGCCAACGATGAATGTTGGTGACGGTAGCGCCACCCATGATCTGGACGTTTCCATTAATGTTGGTAACCAATGGTATGGACGCCATTGCTTCTATGCCATTCCCTATCGGGTGGCAGATAATGCCAACAGCTATTTCCCAGTTACGGTAAACCTTTGGCAAGGCACCGATACACCTGCGACAAAGCCTTCAGGCTATTTCACTCATACCTTCAACATCAGTGCTCAACCTGTTGATGGTGGCGGAGCTAACGTATTCGGTTCTCCGTTGTTGGGGCCAGGATCTGTTTTTACTCCTTGGCTACGTGGTGAAGTGAAAATTACTGACGAATTGTATTGAACTATAAAATACGAAAGATGAATATGAATTCTTTCTGCTATCATATTAGACTTTTATTGGTTGCACTCGTCCTGCCTTTGGCAGCACAAGCGCAGACTGATACAATACGTTATGTTAAGACTACCGGATCCTTTACAAATAACGGCCGTTCGTGGGCTAATGCCAAGAACGACATTCAGGATGCCATCAATGACCTCTATGAATATCTGAAGGAATCGGGTCTGAGCAGTGGCAGCGTCTATGTCGGTGCCGGTACATATAAACCCACTGAGTCTTCTGAGATCGAGGGCGGTGGACTGCAATACACTGCTTTCAAGATATATCCGGGCATTCATGTCTATGGTGGCTTTGCAGCCGACGAGACCGACCCTGATGCCAACCCCTACGAGATGAACGCTGAAGGCACCGATTACAAGTATCGGCCTCACGACAACTCTTTGCCAAGTCTGGAAAGCGGACAATCGGCTAAGTTGCAGCCTTGGAACTTTGAACATAAGACCATCCTCAGCGGGTCCCATAACAGTGAACCGGTCTTCACTTTCGACGAGGAACGTGGAATGTACAACACCGTCTTTTCAGGTAACTCCTACCACGTTGTCTGGTTCGCTGTAGAAGGATTCATCTCTACCAGCGACCCCAACGAGCTCAACCATGCACTGCCATTGAGTAAGCCTGCCAGCGTCGACGGCTGCACCATCACTGGCGGTTACGCAGCCTCGAAGAATGTCAATTCCCGTGACCATACCTCCTATGGTGGTGGAGCCTATCTTGTTGATGGAGCAACACTGAGCCGATGTGTTGTTGAGCATTGCGCGGCCATCATGCGTGGCGGTGGTGTGTATTTGGACGGCGGTGGTCTCGTAGACCGTTGTATGATTCACACCTGTCAGTCGCCCGGCGTCGGCATCATGCAAGGATATGGTGGTGGAGTATGTATCGACTACGATGGCGGCATCACCCGCTCCTATATCGTTAACAATTCCAGCCGTATCGGAGGTGGTGTAGCCATCAGCCATGCGCCTCATGAGTATCCTTATCAAGATCTTGATGCCTGGCGCGTCAGCAATGGCGGCACGGCACGCGGCGAAATCAACGTCTATAGCCCCCATGCTACGGCCTGTATCATCAGTAACAACACCTCCACGGCCGAGGGCGGTGGTATCTATTTCTTCGATGGCGGCGTAGGCAACCACCTTACCGTCACACGCAACAAGTGCGTAGGTCAGGACATCACTTATTATGGTCGTCGTCATGGCCGTTCGGGCGGTGTGTATATCCTCAATGGCGCACAGCTCTACAACAGTGTAATCTGGGGTAATAAGTGCGAAGCCAACAACGACATTCAGTATGCAGTCAACAGTGCTGGTTCCACGGAGGACGTCACAGACAGCCATGGCAATGTCACGAAGGAAGGTCTGCGACCAAAAATCTTCTATTCAGCTGTCGACAAGCATGATATCACCGACTGGGCAAACACCACCAAGAACAATATCTTGTCCCTTGAGAGTACCAATACCGATGTCTCGCACAACCGAGCCAATTATCCTTACTTCATCGGTATTGATGGACGTGGACGTTTAGTCGGTTATGCTGGAGCTGGATTGAACCCCTCGTTGAATATGGGTACTTTCGATCCTGACTATGACCCCAGTGATCCTACTTCTCAGGCAGACCCCAACAAGACCGCCATCCCGCGTCCCATCTACTGGAAGCCCGCAGCTATCTCGTCCATGGCTCGTCAAGGACTACAGGTGACCGATGCGCTGGAGCTGTCATCACCATGGATTCGCCATGCCCACACTGCTACCGACCTCTTCGAGGACATCTATGAACCGATGTCTTCTTATGGCGCACTTATCTGCCGCAACGAGCAGATAGGGTGTGCCCTTATTGCCAATCAGGAGATTGCGCAGTATAGCAATCAAGGTTTCGTCCAAAGCAACGTCGATGCCTACAACGAAGCCGTCGTAGCCAATGCCCAAAATAAGACCAAACTTCTCACGAAACAGTTGCCCGACGATGGCAGCGAAGCCACCCTTCCTACCATCTTCGTCGATCCTTCACGTAATCCCGGTGAACTCGATATCGTTATCGGTGAACAGAACATCGGAGCTTCCTGGGACAAACCTGTGAAGAATATCAACGATGCCATTTACTACTTCAAACAGTGCCTTAAGCGAACAAAGGACGGAGGTAGCACCTTTGTCTACGATGGCGTGAGTCCTGTCTACTACGATGCCAATGGCGATTGCCGTTACCTCATCAACGGAACAGAGTACAAGCACGTCCAGATTCTTGTCAAGGGATTCGTGAAGGGAAGCGCTATCCGAGCCACAACGGCTGGACACGGGGCTTACCTCGGTTACGACCTTCGTACGGCTTCCATCCGACCGTCGTCAAACACACGTATCTATGGCGGTTTCTTGCCTTCCAGTTCCGGCACTTCCACAGCCGACCGCAACGTCCGTTTCTATCCCTCCATAATCACGGCCAACATTACCAATAGCGGCTATCAGAACAACTCGGCTCACGTTATTGCTCTGATCAATGTCCGCAATGTCATCATCGACGGACTGAAACTCACCGAAGGTAATGCCAACCTGAATGCCGACGAGTCTTATGCGCCCATTGATCCGGAGACGGGACAGCACATACCCATCACCTTCGGCGGCGGACTCATCATGAACAATATCTCTATTCCTGTCGAACAGCGCATTGACATGACGGGCAATATCCTGCGAAATGGGCGAGTGGCCAATTGCTCTGCGCCCACAGGAGCTGCCATTTACGTCAATGGTGGTAACCTCAAGAGCGACGGCACCTACTGCAAGGCAGAACTCAATGTCATTAACACTGTCATCCGCAACAATACCATCGGCTCGGGTAATGACGACGTTTCCGACCCCAATTTCGGTAATGCTGGTGTGGTTGTTGCTCGTGGCGGAGGAGCTACCGTACGTATTGACCACTGCAATATTGTCAACAACTGTGGCTATGCTCTGGAAACGCTTTCTACGGGTGCGGGTGAAGACTACTCTATGAGCGACACGCCCAATCCCAACGAGGGCACTATCCGCATTTATAATTCTGTGATGTATGCCAACGGAAAGATAGACCGTGACAACCGCAAGCGCATTGAACAGCCTCTGAGCTGTCGTAGTGCTTCGAACTGTCAGGTGAATGTCGATGGCGACTACATCTTCCTCGACTGGGATGCACCGAAACCCAAGAACCCGCCCCATTGCTTTGCCGTATTCTGTCGTGACATGAGTGACCAGTATCAGAAGTGGGCCATCCGCAAGATGGACGCCTTCCAGCAAACGGTTAGAGAAGGCGGAACCTTGCAGGTTTTCTACTTCGACTCTGAGGCAGAAGCTAATGCCTACATCGCTGCCCATCCTTCACCTGGTATTCAACCCGATTGGTCTGGATGGACATGGAACCACAAGCAAGGCTCACTCGAGGAGGGTGCCGTACACCTTGACTATCCCTTCTTCGAGAATCCCAGCATTAATGTGGGACATAGCAAGGATGGCGACAAACCCATGAATGGCGGAGCCGTCAGCTACATGCCTCAGAACATGAACCCGATGGTGAATGCTGCTGTGGCACAGAGTACCACACTCTGGGATGCCAATCTGAACAAGAGAAACTATGGTGGATTTGCAGATATCGGTGCCATTGAGAATCTCGACCTTCCTTCTGTCGGGAAGGTGAAGTATGTACGCACCCCAGCCGATGGAGGCGACGACAACCACGACGGTAACTCATGGGCTACGGCCTATGCCACTATTTCCCATGCTCTAAGCCAATGCAACGAGAACGCCGGTATGGAGATTTGGGTGGCTGCAGGAACATACACCGAGAACCTTACCATGAAGTCCGGGGTCAATGTCTATGGAGGCTTCATAGCTAATGGTAATCCTGGTAAGGAACTGAAAGATGGAGAACGCAATATTTCTAATCTTGATCCCACCTATCAAACCATAGTTGATGGAAATGCAAGTGGACGCGTCCTCTTTCAGGATGGCGACTATCCTTTAGAAACCGTCTGGGAAGGTTTCATCTTCCAGAACGGTAAGAACAACCATAAAAGTTCTACAACTACTTTGAAGACCTATAGTTCAGCAACAGTTCACCGAGCAACCAATGATAAAGCTGTTGCGGATAGTTGGGGCGTCGATTATACGACAACCAGGGAGGACTGCTCGCCAACTGACGTATACCTTGTAGGAACTTATTCGAAGGAGGTTGCTGGAACTGCCGAAGATCATGACCGAATAGGAGTGGTAACCAGAACGCGACAAGTTGAAGTCTCATGGAACGCTGGTACAAATAGTTATAACCACACTCCATACATTATTGATAAGAGTCAAAATGTTGCTATTACTCATGATGAATACACCGCTAAAAATACAACTAACGGTCAAATTCAGACGAATCAAAGTAATAGTGATAATTATTGGGGGACGGGTCAGCAAAGGGTTAGCATGACCAGTGCGAATAGTTCTACCTATGATTATTATACAGAGTCTTCAAACGGATCTCGACCTACTGGCATAAATTGGAATTTTAACTGGGATGGATATAGTAGTTCTAATCCGTATTTTTTAAATGGATATGGGTATTGGTCATCTGGAGGATGGTTTCCTACTTACTATACCCGCACATATTATAACTACACAAATTGGTATCGCTATCGTTACTATTTTGAGGAAGATTATGAAGAAACAGTTTATTATAAGACCATTCAACAGCCCTACCGTAACCTTTACGAAGCAGATGTTACCTCCTATGCTCAGAGTGGAACGCGGAACTTTACGGACTACTGTCAGGGTACAGGCGTATGTCTGTTTAAGAATGGTGTGTTGAAAAACTGTCTTATACGCGATAATACGCTGGACTTCCATTCAACAGCTTATCAGAGCAATGGTGCTGTAGGCCAAGGTGGAGCAGGTGTTTACATGGAAGATGGCAGTCGATTAGAGAGTTGCATCATTCGTAACAATTATCTCCACTTGCGAGAAAGTAGTAGTGGGCTTGGCTCTGGTGCCGGTGCATTGATGGCTGGCGGAACAATGATCAATTCGGCTATCGTTGAAAACTATGCCTATGGAGGGTATAGCTGCACAGGTGTAGCCATGTATATCTCCAAGAAGTCTTACTTCTACAATTGCACGATAGCGTATAATACTGGTAGAGTTTTATATACTACTAATAATGTACGAGCTATTGCTCCAGCGGTGTGGGATAGTGCAGCCGATGGTTCAACAATTAAATCAGAATATAACAGTAATCATAATATTACTCCAGAACAGTCGTCTGCTTCCCAGTTCTTCAACTGTATTTTATGGGGTAATGCTGGCATAGGATATACTACGGAGAGCTTCATGCAGGTGGCACGAAGCGGTTTTGGAAACGCACAAGGTGTGCCTGGATTTTTGCACAATTGCTATCATGCAGCTCCTGCTCAAGGAATGGCTGTTGAAGGCTTCCGTACTGGCTCGCAAGATTATTCATTAGTACACCTTACAGGCACAGGTTTTGTAAATGGTAGTTCTCAGGCAAATGAATCCAATGCACAAAATTTCTATGCAGCATGTAAGGCTACAGACCTCTTCAACGAAAGCGACTATACCTATCCTGCGAACTTAACAGACGGCATGGTGCGTACGGATAATCCCTACAACATTAATCCCACCAGTAATTTGGGTCAGTACTGTATCAATCAAGGTGACGACACTTATGGTACGGTGCTTGTTGATGACTACGGTATATTGATTGACATTGCAGGTGCAGAACGCACTCAGGACTGTCAGATTGACAAGGGAGCCTACGAGTTTAATGGTGCGAAGGAGATTAAGCCGGGTTATGAGCTTATCAGCTTTGATCCCGAGAATCCTGACAACCGCGAACTCTGTGCCGTGTACTATGTATCAGGCGGCGGCAGTGGTTTGGCTACGGCAGAGAGTACTTTCAACGTAGCATGTAGTAATAAATTCCAGTTGGTACTTGATGCTGCCGGTCGCCTTAAGGCCGACTTGGCTGCTGGTTCACGCGTCTATTCCACCGATAACGTACAGGTGACAGGAGCCGTGACACCGACTTATGAGGAAGTCTACTTAGACGGCGACATCAAGAAAGTGCGTGTGCAGACAGCCAGTGCCATGGACCTCTCACAGGTGAAGCACGTCATCGTGAAGGTGGCCGCTGGCATCTACTATCCCATTCGTTCCACGAACGAAAAGATCGTTCTCGGGCAGTCGGATGATATCCTGCCTACTCACTCCATCATCATTCCTCATGGCGTGGAAGTATTGGGCGGCTACACCTACGACAACGCAGGCCATGACTTCTACGAAACCTATCGCGATCCACTGAACAACAAAACCACCTTCTCTGGACAGGTTCAGAACGTGCAAACCGGAGACTACGGACAATCCTATCATGTGGTGACCTTCACGAACGCCATCCATAACGTTGATCAGAGTGTTAACACTACAGGCGATCTTAGCGCCATTGCCGACCGTGCCATCATCGACGGCATCTCCATCGAAGACGGATTCGCAAAAGGCACTGGCACCGCTGACAAAGGTGGTGCTGCGGCCATCGTGACTAATTTTGCCCACATTCGTAACTGTGTTCTGCAAAACAATGAGGCATCAAACTACGGAGGTGCCCTGTACTTGCAGCCAGGAGCGCTGGTGAGTGGTTGCGTCATGCTGAACAACGTTGCCGAGGAGGGTGGTGCTATCTATGTAGAAGAACCCTCGACGGAAGCCCTGGCGGGATTAACTCAGGCTGAACGCAACTTGCTTTATGCCCGTGTCTACAACTCTACGGCTGTGCGCAACAATGCAAGTGTGCGTGGTGGCGGTATCTGGTATGAGACCAACATCCGTGCCAAAGGTGTTGTCCTGTGGCAGAATACGTCCAACGACATGAACAATGTTGCCGGTGTCTTCGACACACAACAATTGCAGAACGAGAACAACTATCCCTTTGCCTATTGCGCCGTACAGTCGCGTCGTCTTCCTGGTGTGAACAATATTGAGCTTCATTCCGACGATATGCATGGTACACGATGGACCAAGAATAGCATCGACGATATGCGTTGGCGTGGCGACAAACCTACCTATAGTACCCAAACCAACCAGGATGCCTACTATTATATAGAGAAGCTGTCTACGCTGGTACGCTCGGGTATGCCCTACAGCCTCTACGCTTCGTTGCGTACCTCCTATCCGTCGTTGGAGTTGCGCGACATAGCCGGTGTGGCACGCATGAAGGAAAACTATGATGACGACAATGCCACCACAACCATCAGCTATCTGAAGCACATGACGCTGGTGCCCGAGAAGAAGGACAACGCTTTCATGGAAATCGGAGCACGTGCCTTGAACTACCAAATGGGTTCTTTGTTCGATCGTCCCTTCACGCGATTGTTCGTCGCCAGCGCCCAGGAGGTCGACAACGACATCGCCACCAATATGCTCAACAGCGGTGACCCGCTCTATAGCCAGCAAGGTTCGTCGATGGCTAATCCTTTCCAGAGGTTCAACGACGCTTTGGACTACGTTGTCGCTTTACGAAATATCGACGACCCAATCCTGAAGGACGTTTACCGCGATACCCGATTCGAGATATTCGTGGCCGGTGGTACCTACTATCCCGTTCACAACGCTCGCGGTGTCGAAGGTCATGCCCGTGCATCCACATACCTGTTGCCTGAAGGCATCACCATCGTGGGCGGTCTCGACCCCCATGTCTTCTACGGACAGGAAGGCTATAACTTCGACTTCCTGCAGCCTATGGCTGGCGACCACATTCTTAGCAACGGCACAGGTGTCGACACGAACAATCGCTCTGATATCTACGATGCTGACGGCAATCCCACTACCGTCTCAGGTGTGACACTGGAGAGTGCCACGACGAACGAAATCTGGGAAGCACGTCCGCGTGCCGACATCAATGGTAATAGTGTCTACGAGCCTTGGGAATTCCAATACACTACTACCTTTACAGGTGAAACACCGCGTGGTGAAGAAAACGAGGATAACGTTTACCACGTCTTCACCGCTTATGCCGACCCGGCTCACGTCGGAACCTTACCTCGACGTTACAGCGCATATAACCCTGGTACGGGTACTCATAATTACTTCACCGGTCTGTTGGACGCAGAGTCGGGAGGTACGGAACATGCAAACTCCGAGCTGCACCGTATGATTATTTTCAATGGTGTGAATATCTACGGTGGTAATGCCCGTCACTACGAGAGCAATTCTGTCAAGAATAAGCAACAATTCTACCGTGGCGGTGGCATCTGTGTGGATGGTAGCTGGACCGATGGCGAGAATGACAGCCAACAGGCCGATGCAGATGAAAGAGGCAAACGTGACATTCCCATGATGATTGTTAGCTCTCAGTTCCTGAGCAACAATGCTGTTCAGGGCGGTGCCATCTTCACCAATGGTTCGCTGACCATCTTTAGCTGTTCGTTTGCCCAGAACTATACCCAAGGTCCGTTTGAGAATCCAAATCAGACACAGGAAGAAATCGAACTGTCTAAGGACGTCATCCAGTATACAGGTGGTGGCGCTATTGCAGCCAATGGCCTGTTGCGATGCACCAACACTATTTTTGCCAACAACGAATCGATGCTTGGTGAGTCCGGTTCCTTTGCGCCTGCCCTGAGGTCGACGGCGAAAGGTTACGAAGAGCAAGGTTTTGGCGGTGCCATCTGGGGAGGAGCTTACTCGAACATACGTTTGTTAAACTGCAACATCGTGAACAATAAGGCGGTGAGCTACCCATGCGTCTACATCGACCATACCGACTATGGTAATGAGAACCGTTTTGCTTGCAACACGATCTTCTGGGGTAATTCCATCACTGGCGAAGATATCACCGATCCGACTTTCAGAAGTATCATTACTGACATCAACCGCGACGTGTTCAGCTATCGCACGAAAGCGGAGAAGGATGCAGAGGAAGCAGGAAACGCCGACTACTCCGATCGTCAGCCTATGTTCTTCTGCGCCTACCGTCCCACGTTCGGTCCCGCAGTAGTGGCTTCACCCGAAAAGGTGACAATCAGCGGACGTCCTCCGTTCTATGGTGTCAATGTCAATGGTACTTATGATCCTCACGAAGTACCGTTCCTTGGTGAAAGTGGTGATGTGAACTATTTCGATGTCTTCGGCGGAAACAATAATATCAATATTACCTTTGCCAACGAAGGTGTCGACGGTCCGAACTTCATCCTGCCGTCTACATCTGCGGGTAAGGATGGCTACAACCCATCAGCCAACTGGATGCCTTCACGTATCAACCGCTTGACGGACAACGGATGGTCGTATCTCACGGTGACTTCCGATACGCAGTCGGGTAACATCGAGTTCAAGCGTGTCGGCAGTGACAATCACAATACCACTGGCACAAAGCCTGAATTGACTTTCCCAGACAATATCGTATCGGGCGGTACCTATAACTTCTATTCTTATATGTTGCGCAACCTGTACAACCTGACTTTCATGCCTATGGGCGACCAGTACTACATGCGCTACAAGAATAGTAATATGACCGACAATGCCGTCAATGGCGAAGGCAACATGTTGCGTATCTCATCCAACCCGCTGGCGCAGCAAGAGGCCAAAGCTTATATCGACCTTGGCGTGTATGAATACCAACACCGTAATCTCCGTATCAACCAGAACTCCGAGATTGATGTTCTTTGGGTCAGTGCCGTAGAGGATCAGGAGAAAGGTAACGACGGCTATTCTTGGGAAACACCGACCAGTAACCTCCAGGCTGCTATAGAGACCCTGTTACGAAGCCGTAACGACCATGCCAAGCAAATCAATATCATTTCAGGTGAGTACAAGCCATTGGCAGTGCTGGGCGACGATAAGGACCAGAGCCTGAGTTTCACCATCCAGACTCGTCCCTACAACAATGCCGCCTTCACTCCAAGAACAGGAAAGGACTATGGTGTGAGAAGCCTTACCCTTCGAGGAGGTTACGATCCGGAAATCCCTGGCGAGGAAGGCTATGATTACGAGAAGAACAAGGTTGTGCTAAGTGTCGAGCGACGTACCAGTGCCAACTCAGATCAACTGAACCACATCGTCAGCATACTGGATGCCGAGCAATATACTACCTTCTTCAACGGCGAAACTGAAACGATTGCTAATACGGCACGTGGCGTGGCTATTCCCATCGTCTTTGATGGTATCACCTTCAATAACACGTTAGCCAATGGCTTGGATGTCAGTGGAACGAAGACCTTGAACGAAAATAAGGGTGGTGCAGCTATTTACTATCGTAAGCAAACGAGGTATGACGATGAAACCGGAGTCAAGGGCAGCGACATGCTCTTGCCACCTGCCAAGATTTCATCTCAAACAACTCACAATGTCGAGACGGGCGAAGATGAGATTAGTTGGTCATGGGATTTCACGCAAGCTTCGGGTGATCCGAAACTGACTTTGCGCAACTGCACTTTCACACAGAATGGTCAAGATGTGGCTAATCCCACCTCCGCCGTTCTCATTGAGGACGGAGGTGGTAGTTCGCTCGTCGTGAACTCTCTCTTCGATCGAAATCTCGGTGACCCGTTGGTGGCTGCCAATACCACAGTGCTGAATTCAACCTTCGGACTTAACGGCGGACATATGAAGCTGACCGAGACGACCGAGAACGGTGTGGCTTACCATGGTGAAGTCCATAATAGTGTCATCTGGAAAGAAGACCAGAACAACAGCATGACCACATTTTTCGAAGTACCCACAACGACTTACAACACTTCGACCTCTACTCCGACCGAGCGCTTCACCAATAATGCGGTGATGGGCTTTGCCGATGCCGTTGACGCTCAGCATAACGAAGGACTTTCGGAAACGAACAACGACGTGTTGAAGGGTCCGAACTTCCAAGATCCCGAAAACGGAGACTTCCGACTGAAGCCGAGTAAGAAGCTGATGAATCAGGGCTCGACCAGTAAATATGCCTCTCTTGTATGGCCCGGTTATCCCAACCAAAGCGATTACCTGAATCTGATGCAAAACAAGCATGATGACCAAAGTATTTGGGAAACCCGCCAAACGACCATCCGCAATGGCGACCACGCTGTGACGGTAACGTATCAGATACAGAAGGCACGCAACGACTATGACCTTGGCTTCTCCGACCGATTGTTAGGAACGTCCATTGACCGTGGTGCCTACGAATGTACAAGCACCGGTCAGCGCATTATCTACATGAACCCCAACAAGACCATCAATGGCAGCGAGACAGGTCGTACCTGGCAGGAAGCCTATGGCACAGGACAGTTGCAGACAGCTATCGACGCCGCAACGATCTATGCAGGTACGGGCAAAGCCTATGTCTTCGTGAAAGGTCAGACGGGTAATTCCACCGAAGGAAGTATCGTATTCCGCGACAACGTGGATGTTTATGGCGGCATTCCTAATAATGTCTCTGCCGAAGCCATTCCTGTTAACGCTTCTGAGGAAGAACTGACTTACACTGAGGAGGAGATTGCATCCTTCCTGAACCGTGTCAGAGCCGGGCGCAGGGGCATCGCCGCAGAGAATGGTACGCCCACACATGTCACAGGTGTGGCTTCAGTGGCGGGTGACTATTCCAATGGCGCCGTCATAGACGGTTTCCGTATCACCAATGGTGCCACTACGGAATCGCCTGCTACAAACTCGCCTGTCCGCATTACCATCGGCAATGTTGCACTGCGCAACAGCATAGTCACTGGCAATGTGACAGCCGATGCCACACCTGTGGTCAACATCGAAGGCGGCAACACTGAAGGCAGCTTGCTCTACAACACCCTCGTCTATGGCAACACCGCTGGCACCACGACACCTGGAACGGTGGTCAACGTGGGTGAACACGGCTACGTGCTTAACTGCACTGTCGTAGCCGACAACAATGGCGAAGTGCCTATAGGTGGCTCTCATGGAAACAACGCCAGCAATGTGCAAAACACGATAGGAGTGAATGAGAGTGCAACGAAGGGTGCTATGTTTGCTCCCTATCGGCGTGGCGACAACTCTGCATATACGCTGCCATCGTTCCTGACCTCTCATCGCCCATACTGGTATCAGTTGCACGAGCAGAGCAAGGAAATCAATGGCGGGCAGGATGACGGCACGACAGCCAAAACGGGTAACAACACAATTGCCAAGGCTTTCCCAGACTTCGTAGACTTTAGTCATGACCACGACCTTCTCGGTAATCCCCGCCGACTTGGAGGAAAGGTGGATAATGGCTGTTTCGAGACGTGGAAAGTGGCCGAAGGCAAGCTCCTCTATGCTACCAACGCTACGAATCCCAAGCCCGACCTGAATAGATATGTGGCTTCAATCCCGACCACCGATCCCGGCTGGGACGATATCAAGATGGTGCCACAGGGCGTGTATTGGACCGAAAACTACGGTGGTCACCTCTACCCGCACTTAGGCAGTGTGGTCTATGTGGAGAAAGACGGCGTCTTGAGTCTGGATCAGAAAGAGACAACGCACACAGGTTCCATTGTTACCCCGTATAAAGGTGGCACGCCGCTCTTCTCAGGAGCATCGGCCTTACGTCCTGGTTATCTGTTGGTGAAAGAAGGCGGATCGGTTTATGGTAACGGCAACACGTTGCAAGCTGAGTACGTGGCTGTAGAACGCAACTTCGACAATTCGCAGTATGCCCTGATGACAGCACCTTTCATTTCTGATATACAGGATATCACGACAGCAAGCTACGATGGCACTACTACCGACAACCTCACGCTGACCAATGTCTACGATCTGATTACTGCCAGCAAGTACAATAGTGAACAGCGTGCCCATTACAACTATCATCCCGTAGAGCAGGATTCAGAGTTGTGGGAAGAGGTTCCATCCTCCGAGACAAGTATCCAAGCAAACGAAGGCTGGCTGCTTGATTGGGGCGACACACAGACGACAACCGCCCGACTGACGGGATGGTCTGCAAGCCATGGTTTGTATGCCTACGAGGAGAATGGCACAGACAAGACAGTAGCTTTGCAGCAATACGACAACCGTGAATCTTCCAGCGATCCGGCTAAGTTCACCGCTTTAGAGAATATGGGTTGGAACCTGAAGGGCCTTCCCTATCTTGTCAGCGACTATGCTACTGGCACCCAAGTCGAGAGTGTCTATCAAATGAATGTTCCACATATCATCTATACGATGAATGGTGCTGGCGCATACGAAGTCAAGGAATCGTGGGATGCAGCCGAGAAGATCAGCACGGGCCATGGTTTCATGACACAGACTGCTATCATTGACAAGGCTGCTGGCGAAACACTGACCTTCAAATATCCCTACTTTACAGCATCAACCGAGCAACCCGTCAAAGGCAATTCATTGGCCGTTGATTTCTGGAACACAGATGGCGACACAGATGCTTTGCTAATGACGCCTGTTGATGATGAGGACGACGAAATGGCCTACACCTTGAATGTCGACGCCGTGAAGTGGGGCGCGCTGAATGACAAGTTACCGCAATTGTGGGTAGAAAACGAAGTCGGTACACCGTTCGCACTCTCAGGACATACGCCGACGTCACGGCTCCTGCCTCTGGGCGTTGTAGCTCCGACAGATGGAGAATATACCTTCGCTTTGCGCGATGGTCAGGCTATCTCCCAAAATGTATGGCTCGTTGACGAGTTGTTGCATAAGGTCATTAACCTTGCCGAGGAAGACTACACGTTTGTCGGTGCAGGTCAGTCTGACGACAATGAAGCCGTTTCCTCCACGACCAATGAATCTGTAAATGCTGACGCTCACGGCCGCTTCTTTATCCAAATCGGAGGCGAACGTCCACAGCTTGACCTCTCTGCTAAGGAAAGCCATTACAAGGTCTTTGTCCGCGACAGAGTGCTGCATGTTGTGAACACCGAGTTAGGCGACAAGATACGGGTTTACCTGCCCGGTGGCGAGCTGTATGTCAGCGATGAGGCTGTTAATGATCATTGGCGCACCGCCCTGAATCACCCAGGTATCTATGTTGTGCGCGTTAACAACGAAGCCTACAAGATCATGGCAAGGTAAGTCTTCAAATAAACGAACCTATGTTGATAGGTCAACTAACATAGGTATGTGAGTCCGCGAACCTATGTTCATCGCCCGATGAACATAGGTTCTTTTTTTTCACTGAATATTTTGAGTTTTAGAAGACTTGTTGTTACTTTGCAGGGTCAACATCCGAATCGTGTCTTTGTATCTTTTCTATTAGACCTTATGTATGCTCGTCCACCATATCGAAAGTGCATGATGCTGCGTTTTGCAGCTGCTTGCAGCGTGCTGTTGTTCAGCTGTGCTTCGCAGGCAAAGTTCGATGGTGGCCATGAGCGGATTGGTGCGGATGAAGAATCTGTTAGGCAGGATACCATATTGGATGCCCGTGGACGTCTGAACTACAAGCTTGAGCATTTATGGGATACATGGTCGTTTTCGGACACGACAGCACTCAACTGGAAAGTGGGGGAGCAACATTTTGCCGACTTCGTGGATATGTTGAGATATGCCGATTCGGTGACCGCCCAGCGTGTCGTAAAGCATTATATCGAACAGGGTTTTGCAAATGACGATTTACGCGGTCGCTATGACGATCTTATTCATCATTATCTTGGCAGCGCTGATTCGCCACTGCGCAATGACGTCGTGTATGTCTACTTCTTACGAGAGATGCTGCCTTACTACGACCCTGCGACAGAGATGACCCGAAAAGAGCGCGCTACATTCCAGCTAAGCATGGCTATGAAAAATAATCCGGGTATGTCGGCTACGGATTTTGAGTTTGTGGACCGCGATGGTCGCAAAGGTCGATTAAGCGAAGTTGAAGGGGAACTGATTGTGCTGGTGTTCAACGCCCCCGACTGCGAGAAGTGCCAGCGTCTGATGCCACAGCTCATCTCCGAACCTCGCTTACGACGAACGGGCATCACCGTGCTGTCAATCTATCCTGATGAAGATACGGAACAGTGGAAGCACGACCGACGTCCTGTCCCTGATAATTGGATTGATGCCTATAGCCCAAATGGTGCCATCATACAGCAAGCGCTGTATTCATTACCTGTGTTGCCGTCCATCTATTTGCTGGACGGACATCATCGTGTGCTGATGAAGGATGTGAGTCCGCAGTTGCTGATGCATGTGTTGGACCGACGTTTTGGTGAATAATCAATCAATGCATCCGATCTATTATTTATTGTAGGTCTTACGGCACTCAGATTGGGGCATTCCAGCCGCATGTGCTGCGACGGATGGGATTGAAGTTTATAGAAACTGCTATAAATATTAGCTGCACGCTTTGCAATTATCCACCTTGCAGAGCGTGCAGCTTTTTTTATATCCGTTTATTCCAGTCTGGGACTTACTTCATGTACGTGTAACGGTAGTCAGTAGGGCTGACGAGCGTTTCTTTGATGACACGCGGGATAATCCAACGAATAAGGTTGAATTCGCCGCCCGCCTTGTCATTGGTGCCGCTGGCACGTGCTCCTCCAAAGGGTTGCATACCCACGACAGCGCCCGTTGGCTTGTCGTTGATGTAGAAGTTTCCGGCTGCATACGCCAGTTTGTCGGCCAGCTTCTCCACGGCCAGGCGATCGCGACCGAAGACGGCGCCGGTAAGTCCATAAGGCGAGGTCTCATCGCAGAGCGTAGCCGTTTCTTCGACTTTATCGTCGTCGTAAGGATAAACGGTGATGATGGGGCCGAAGATCTCTTCTTCCATCGACTTGAAATGCGGGTTAGAGGTCTCGATGATGGTAGGTTCAACAAACCATCCTACCGTCTTGTCGCACTTGCCGCCAAGTACAACCTTGGCGTCAGCAGCAGCTTCAGCAAAGTCGATATAGCTCTTACACTTGTCGAAACTGGCCTCATCAATAACGGCATTGACGAAGTTCTTTGCGTCGCGTACGTCGCCCATCTTTATCTCTGCAGCCATGCGTTTCATGTCCTCCAGTACCGTAGGCCACAGGCTTTTAGGAATGTACATACGGCTGGCTGCTGAGCACTTCTGACCTTGGAACTCAAAAGCTCCGCAGAATGCGGCTGTAGCCACGGCCTTAGCATCGGCAGAGGGATGCACGAAGATAAAGTCCTTACCGCCCGTTTCGCCAACGAGACGGGGATAGCTGACATAACGGTCGAGATTGGAGCACGCTTGTCCCCACAGGCTCTTGAACGTAGCCGTAGATCCCGTAAAGTGAATGCCAGCGAAGTGTTTGCTTTCGGTGCAGACCTTTCCGATGAGAGCACCGCTACCAGGCAGGAAATTGATGACACCGTCGGGCAACCCGGCCTCTTTGTATAGCTGCATCAAATAGTAGTTGGAGAGCAGCGCCGTCGTCGAAGGCTTCCATACAGCTACGTTACCCATCAGCACAGGCGTCATGCAGAGGTTCGAAGCGATGGAGGTGAAGTTGAATGGAGTCACGGCCAGCACGAAGCCCTCCAAGGGGCGGTATTCCGTATGGTTGATGTTTCCTACACCGTCTTTGGGCTGCATCTGGTAGATTTTCGAAGCGTAATGGACATTGTAGCGGAAGAAGTCGATAGTCTCGCATGCCGAGTCGATTTCAGCCTGATAGATGTTCTTGCTTTGCCCCAGCATGCAAGCCGCATTCATGATGGGGCGATATTTGGTGGCGAGCAGCTCTGCCATCTTCATGGCAATGCCGGCGCGTACCGTCCAGTCGGTTTTCGACCATTCTTCCCATGCCTTCATGGCAGTTTCTATGGCCAGCTTGATTTCTTTCTCGCCTACCTTGTGATAGGTGGCCAACACATGTTTATGGTCATGCGGACAACGAACTTCACCTGTGTCGCCAGTGCGAATCTCCTTTCCACCAATGATAATGGGAATGTCTACCACGGTGTTGGACTGACGTTCGAGCTCGGCTTCCAGAGCTACGCGCTCAGGTGAACCTTCCAGATAACTCTTCACCGGTTCGTTGGCCGGTAGGGGAAATGTGATAACAGCGTTTCTCATAAAAAGTTTGTAGTTTATAGGTTTTTTGATAGTCTTTCCAGCCTTCAAAGTTATGAAGTATTATTGTATAAACAAGTTATAGGACTGAATTTTTAATTAAATTAACGAACACATTTCGTACATAACTCCCAGAACGCGACAGCCGAGGCGGCGGCAACATTGAGCGAGTCAACTTGATGGGCCATGGGAATCTTCACCACGTAGTCAGCTTCCGCGATGGTAGAGTGGGGTAGTCCGTCTCCTTCAGTTCCCATGATTATGGCCAGCTTAGGTTCGGCCTTCAAGCGTGGATCATCAAGATTGACGGATCTGTCCACAAGGGCCATGGCAATAGTCTTGAATCCCAACTGTCTTAATTTTGTTGTATAATGTAAATCAGTGTTTTGCCCATTCTTGGTAAAAGTGTCAATCCAAGTCCATGGAACAAGGAATACAGTTCCCATCGACACCCTCACTGCGCGTCGGTTAAGCGGGTCGCAAGAGTTTGTGGTGATCAGTATGGCATCCACTCCCAACGCAGCCGCCGATCTGAATATAGCCCCAATGTTTGTAGTGTCTACGACCCCGTCAATAACGGCTATTCTTGTAGCCTTTTCACATAATGTCTCAAGAGATAAAGGCCGTGGGCGTCTCATTGCGCAGAGCACTCCACGTGTGAGCGTGTAGCCGGTGAGCTTGGCCAGCAGTTCTCTTTCTCCGGTATAGATGGGGCATTCGCCTAATTGCGCTACGATGTCGGCTGCGTCGCCTGTGATATGTCTGCTTTCCGTGAGCAGGGCTATGGGCTGTACGCCAGCCTGTAGGGCCACGCGTATGACCTTCGGACTCTCGGCAATGAAAACGCCCTCCTCTTCGTGGAGCCTGTTCCGCAGTTGTGCCTCGGTGAGGGACGCAAACACTTGCAGGCGTGGGTCGTCTATCGATTTTACGCTAATGATATTGCTCATTGTATCAACTTCCTTTGCTCATTCAGGCAACTCCCTTTGGCGATAGTAATTCATGATGCCTTCGCATCCTGCCACGACATCGCGCCAAGTAGCTTCGAAATCCCCCGTGTACCAAGGATCGGCCACGTCGCGACTGACATGGGCAAAATCGAGCAGCTTGAACACCTTATGTTCGTCGTCGTCGCCACATATTTGTTTTATGTTTTTGATATTCCAATCGTCCATGCCTACGATGATGTCGAACTTATCGTAGTCGGCAGCAGTGATTCTGCGGGCATGTTTGCCGTCGCAAGCGATGTTGTGTTCAGCCAGTTTCCGTCTGGCGGGCGGATATACTGGGTTGCCTATCTCTTCGTAAGAGGTAGCGGCTGATTCTATGTGAAAAGCGCCCTTCAATCCTTCCTTGTCAACCATATCCTTCATCACAAACTCTGCCATAGGACTGCGGCAGATGTTGCCGTGGCAGACAAATAAGATATTATAAGTTTTCTCGGCCATTGTATTATCAGCTTCTTATTTTGGGTGATTTATTTTGCAAAAATAGCTTTTTTCGAAAAAAATGAATGTCGTAAGGATAAAAAAACGCTTTTTGCAAGCGTCTTTCTTCATAGTTTCGTACCTTTGCAGATGGATTAACGGTGGAAACACCTAAAAAAATTAAATTATCATCATGACCATACCTGTACTTCTACTTACTGGCTACCTCGGTAGCGGAAAAACAACACTGCTGAATCGCATACTCAACAATCGTCGTGGAATCAAGTTTGCCGTTATTGTGAACGACATTGGCGAGGTGAATATAGATGCCGACCTGATAGCCAAGGGCGGCGTTGTAGGACAGAAAGACGAAAGCTTGGTGGCCCTGCAGAACGGTTGTATCTGTTGCACCCTGAAGATGGATTTGGTGGAGCAGCTGCGCGACATCACCCGTCAGCACCGCTTCGACTATATCGTCATTGAGGCCAGCGGCATTTGCGAGCCGGCTCCTATAGCCCAGACGATTTGCTCCATCCCGACGATGGGCATGGAATATGTGAAGGACGGTATACCTTATGTCGACTGCATCACGACCGTGGTGGATGCCCTCCGTATGCGCGACGAGTTCGGCAGTGGCAAGGATTTGCTGCGTCAGAATCTTGAAGAGGACGACATCGAAAACCTGGTAATCCAGCAGATAGAGTTCTGCAACATCATCCTGCTGAATAAAGCCTCTGAAGTCAGCGCCCACGAGCTGGGTCGCATCCGCGAGATTATCAAGGCAATCCAGCCCAAAGCCGAGATTATCGAATGTGACTATTGCGATGTTGACCTTGCGCGTCTGCTGGACACCAAGATGTTCGACTTCGATAAAGTGGCCACATCGGCAGCTTGGATCGATGAGATAGAGAATCATCATGGCGATGAACATGACGACGACGATGACGATGATGATGACGAGCACGACCATCACGACCACGAGGATGGCCATCATCACGACGATGATGACGAGCATGATCATGACCACCATCACGATCATGAGCATCATCACGACCACGACCATGAACACGGAGGCCATGGCCACCATCACCACCATCATCACGACGACGAAGGCGAAGCCGAGGAATACGGCATAGGTACCTTTGTCTACTATCGCCGCGGTCCGTTCCACCTTGGTCGGTTCGATGAGTTTGTTGCCCGCCACTGGCCGAAGAGCGTCATCCGTGCAAAAGGCATTTGCTGGTTCTCCGACGAGAGCGACATCTGCTACGTGTTCGAACAAGCCGGACGCCAAGTGTCGTTGCGCAATGCCGGTGCGTGGTATGCCACTATGCCTGCAGATGAATTGGCCGACTTCAAGGCGCAGAATCCCGATTTACGGCGCGATTGGGACGAACGCTACGGCGACCGCATGCAGAAACTCGTCTTCATCGGTCAGCATCTCGACCGCGAAGCCATAACTCAAGCGCTTGACCAGTGCTTGTTGCACAGCGAACAGAAATAACTCATTCCCTATGCGCGAACTATTGTATCTCTGGCTCACTCAGAAACGTCGCTCCTTCTCGTGGCGAACGTTCTTTGTGGGCCTTTTTCTTTTCGTCTATTTCGGCGGTTTGGTAGTAGGCGTTTATTTGGGCGTGCGAGAGCACCTGGAACAGTCATTTATCCCTTTCGCCTTGGCGACTTTGGCTCCTTTGGTGGCCACGAGCATCATTCCGGGAGATTTGCTTATCAAAATCTTCTGGCGCCATTCGCCTGTAGAAATGGACGATTACTTGCGTTCGCGCCCGGTAGCTCATGCCGTATGGACGCGTTTCATCCTCTTCGACACCGTAACGGATTTCATGCAGTGGATGCTTCCCTTGTTCATGACTTTCGTCACAGGCCTTTTCTTGCCATTGTGGACTGCCCCTGTCGTGCTGCTCTTGTCGTTCTCGTGTACCACCGTAAACGCTTTGTTCCAGAACTGCTGGCGCCGTGCGCCCGGCAACCAATGGACTCTGCCCCTTGTGCCGGCCTACATGGTCTGGCTCGTGCTTTCGTATGTGGTAGCCGGCATCTGCTTTGTAGCGATAGGCCTTGCCGACGATGATCCTTCGACAACGCTCCGTCCGCATGCAACGGCCTATGGCACGCTGGCATTCTCGCTCCTTCAGTTGTTGCTGAACGTCGTGACTGGTGCCATCTTGCTATGGTACTTCTCCCGTTTGCGCAACCATAATGAAGAAGGAGGCGCCACGTCGGCAGCTTTGTCGCAGGGCGTACAGGCAACACCCGGAGCTGTGTCATCTCCTTCGGAGGTAACGCTATGGAGCATCGAGTGGATTCAGATCATGCGTAGTCGTCGGTTGAGGGTGAGTGTGTTAACGATAGCTGTAGTCTTCCTGCTGAACACCTATATGCAGCAGTCGGAAACGATTCAGAAGGACTTCAATGGCGTCAACATCATGTTGCTCTTCGGCATAGGCTTCCCCAGTATCATCGTGGCTCAGTGGGTGTTGGGCATCGAAGCCAATTTCTTCTCGGCTATCTGGACCAAGCCGTGGTCGCTGCAGGGCATTCTGCGTCGGAAGTATTATTTCTTCTGCGGACTTGCCTGTGTTATGGGAGTGCTTATCCTGCCATGCGTCGTGTTCATGCACATGAACTTCTTCATGTGGCTGGCTTCGTTGCTGTTTGCCTGCGGTGTGTTCATCCTTCCCTTTATGGCAACGGCCTTGTTCAGCAGCCGCATGGATATGTTCACTTCCGCCTTTTTCAATTATCAGGGAGGCAATAAGCAGTTGAACATCTTCTCGTTTGTGATGTTTGTTCCCATTGGCATCTACTATGCTTCATACTTCTTGCTGCCCAGCGTGTATGCCCATCTTCTTGTAGGCGGCCTTGGCCTCGCAGGTCTGGCCTTGCATGGCGTCTACATCCAGTGGATAGCAAACAAATGGTTCAACCGCCGTTACCAAATCATGGAGCGGTGGCTTACGGAATAATAAGCTGTAAATCAGCGAGCCATTGTGCAAACGTAAAAGTTGTTATTTACTCGTTAACAATATAGAATAAGGATATATGGATCTCGTCATTGAAAATCTAAAGAAAGTATACAACGACAAGGTGGCTCTCGACATAGAGCACTTGGAGATAGGCAGCGGCCAGCTAGTGGGTCTCGTAGGCAATAACGGTGCCGGCAAGACGACATTGTTGCGTTTGATTCTCGACCTCATTCGTGCCGACAGCGGTCGTGTACTCTCCAACGGCATGGACGTGACAGGAGCGGCAGAAGGCCGTTCGGCCACCTTCACTGCAGCCGATAATATCGAATGGAAACGTTATACGGGTTCGTTCATCGATAGCAAGTTCCTCATCGACTTCCTGACTCCCGAGGAATACTTTAATTTCATAGGCCGACTTTACGGCCTCACGCCAGAAACAGTTGTTCAGCGCCTCGAAGCTTTCAAGCCGTTGATGCACGATGAGATTCTCGGAACGGGTAAATACTTGCGCGATTTCTCTGAAGGTAACCGACAGAAGATTGGCATCATCGGGGCTATGCTCATTCAACCAAAGGTGTTGCTGCTCGACGAGCCTTTCAACTATCTCGACCCCTCTTCCCAAATCGTCGTGGCACGCTTGATTGCGCAGATGAATCAGCAGCTTGGCACCACGACACTCATTTCCAGTCACAACCTTTCTTTCGTGGCCGACATCTCTACGCGAATACTCTTGTTGGAGAAGGGACATGTGATCAAGGACCTGAACAATCTCGACCATACAGCGATTGCCGAGCTCAACAACTATTTCAACGCTGAGGCGTAGCACGGATTTATTAGCAAAAGAGGAGTATCGGGCATTGAGAAGTCAAGTCAATGCCCATATTTCTTTTGTGCATCTGTTCACCGTGAAGAAGCGCTCGTCTCAACCTGAGAAGAGACTACTTTCGTGGCTAATGTCCGACTCTGATTAGTTGCTCTTTATGATGCCCCTAAGAGAATTGTCCAACACGCCTAAGAGAATTGTCCAACACGCCTAAGAGAATTAGCCGATGCTCCTAAGAGAATTGTCCGATGCGCCTAAGAGAATTAGCCAACGCTCCTAAGAGAATAGACTTACCCCCTAAACTTTCATAAAAGCTAAACCTGGGAATGATGGCTCTGCAATCCAGCGCTTCAGAGTCGAAATAATGGTAGAAGGAATAATGATTGCCGGCTTGTCATTATTTACAGGAAAACAATATTCTCAATCACGTGTGCTCCTATATGCTGGTTCAGCCGGTTGACGAGAGCCTTACGCCCAGTCATGAGTTCATGACGAAGCACCGATGAGGCAAGGCGGACATAGAGCGTTCCATTGCGAATCTCGGTGCTGCGTGTGTAGCGGGCAATGCCTTCGCCCATCACTTCGGGCCATGCTTCAATGAGGCGCCACTCGTTGTAGGGCGTCTCCAATCCTTCTTCTCGCATCATCTGGTTGAGCACATCGCTCAGGATTTCAGCATTTTGTCTTCTCATGGCTTGGGTAAATTATCTCATGGATGGGGGTAGGTGAAAAAACACAGTAGCACTTATGTCGTGGCAAGGCTAATCTGTCCTTGTTTCACGTTGAAGAGTTTGTAGTCGCCTCCCGAGCGTTGCAGAATCTGGTCGAGGTGTTGGCGGTTGGTATCGGTTATGAATATTTGACCGAAACGATCGCCGCTTACCATTCGCACGATTTGTTCTACGCGTTGTGCGTCGAGCTTGTCGAAGATATCATCCAGCAGCAACAAGGGCGTTGTGCCATGTTGTGTGCGATGAAGGAACTCGAACTGCGCCATTTTCAACGCGATGAGGAACGTCTTGTTCTGTCCTTGCGAACCTTCGCGCTTGATAGGGTAGCCTGCAAGCGACATCTCAAGGTCGTCGCGGTGTATGCCATGCAGCGAATAGCCTACGGCCATGTCCTTGGCACGGTCTCGCTGAATGATGTCTAAGAGCGGTCCCCGCTGGGCATGTGAGACATAAGTGAGTTCCACCTTTTCCTTGCCTTGGCTGATGGTGGAGTAAGCCTCTTGAAACACAGGCGCAAACTCCTGGACGAAAGCCGTTCGGGCTTCGAAAACCACATTGCCGTGGCGAGCCATCTCCTCTTCCCACAGTTCGAGCAAGCTCACGTCGGGTTGCGTTTCCTCCTGCTTGAGCAGGGCGTTGCGTTGCGCCAGCGCTTTGTTGTAGGCCAGCAAGGCATCGGTGTAGCGTCGGTTGGTCTGCGAGATGACGATGTCCATGAACCTGCGTCGTTCCTCACTGCCTCCCGCTATGATCATGGTATCTATGGGCGACACGATGACCAACGGAATCAGCCCAAGGTGCTCAGACAGACGCTTGTAGGCCTTCTTGTTGCGAAGCACCGTTTTCTTGCTGCCGCGTCGGAGTCCAATATGGATGTCCTCGTTTTCGCCCGTGAGACGTTCAAACGAGCCCTGAAGCACACAAAGCTCCTGATCGTGGGTGATGCAGAGACTGTCGGTGGAAGTGGTCGAACTCTTGCAGAGCGCTAAGAAGTGGACCGCATCAAGCAGATTCGTCTTTCCCTCGCCATTTTGCCCGATAAAACAATTGAGCTTGGGCGAAAAGGTGAGGTCGGCCTGCTGGATATTCTTGTAATTAAGTATGGAGAACTGGCGTAAGAACACTATGTGGATGAGTATTAACGGAGGTGCAGGCAAGGCTCGCACGCTCGTATTTTGTAACAAAAGTAGTGCAAAAAAGCGAAAGATGCGACCCGAAAGGCCAAAAGAAAGCGGCATGTGAGCCATTATTCTCAAAAAATATGAAATAAAAGAGTGAAAAGTTGAGCAGACAAAAGATTTTTGCTAATTTTGCACCGCTTTTTGCAGACATGTGTCTGTGCGGGCATCTACTTATGTCAACGACATACACTACGGAATCAATAACTAAACACTATTAATAAAAATGGCAAAGAATCAAGAAAAGAATGCAGCTCCCGAGAATATCGAGGCTGTGACAAGGACAGAAGCCTTCTTTGAGAAGTACAAGAAACACATTCTCTACAGCGTATGCGCCATCGTGGTGCTGGCCGCTGCTTTCATCGCCTATGTCCAGTTCGTAAGCAATCCCCGCAACAAGAAAGCAAATGAAGCTCTTGCAAAGTGCGAGACCTACTTCAATGCCGACAACTACGACAAGGCCCTCAATGGCGACGGACAAGGTTGCATGGGTCTGCTCAAGGTGGCTGAAGAATTTGGCAGCACGAAAGCAGGTAACCTCGCTAAGCTCTATGCAGGTCTTGCTTATGCCCAGACTCAGAAGTGGGAAGAGGCTAAGAAGTATCTGGAGGCCTTCAGCGGTAAGGACGATGCCATCATCACTCCTGCTGCCGTCGGTGCTTTGGGTAATGTCTATGCCAACTTGGGCGACATCGACAAGGCTATCACCACACTACTCAAGGCCGCTAAGCTGGCCGACAATGAAAGCCTGTCGCCTACCTATCTGATTCAGGCTGGCGAGCTCTACGAGTCTCAGGGTAAGGCCGATAAGGCACTGGAGCTGTACCAGCAAGTGAAGCGCGACTATGTTACTTCGATGGCTGTTCAGCAACAGGAGATTGACAAGTACATCGAGCGCGTCAGCAAGTAAGAATCTGCCATGGCTACTGCTTATCACCATCTGTCGGACTACGATGCACAGAGTGTGCCATCGGCAAGCGGAATGCGCTTTGGCATCGTCGTTGCTGATTGGAACGATCGCTTCACCTATTCTATGGCCGATGCTGCCATCGAAACATTGAAGTTGCACGGTGCAGCTAAGGAAAACATCGTAGTGAAGCATGTGCCAGGAAGTTTCGAACTCATCTTCGGAGCTAAATGGATGGTCGAGAAGGGGAATGTAGATGCTGTCATTGCCATCGGTTGCGTTGTGCGTGGCGACACACCTCACTTCGACTACATCTGTCAAGGCACGACACAAGGATTGGCTGAGCTGAATCTGCGCGGGGATGTCCCCGTCATATATGGCCTCTTGACTTGCAACACCATGGAACAGGCTGAGGCTCGCACTGGAGGAATTCTTGGAAACAAGGGAACCGAATGTGCCGTGACAGCCATTAAGATGGTGGATTACAAACATAATTGAGCTTACTGAACATTTCAACAGAGGCTTGAGTACAAAAAAAGAAGCCCAGTCCGAATAGAGGGCTGGGCTTCAGTGTTAACAAACAGAAGGACAATGGGAAAAGAGAAGCAGAAAACGATAAACATCAAAAACCGTAAGGCCGAGTTTGACTACTTCTTGATGGACAAATTCACGGCGGGCATCGTACTCACAGGCACTGAAATAAAGAGCATACGCCTGGGAAAGGCCAGCCTGGTCGACACATATTGCCTCATTATTGGAGGAGAAGTGTGGGTAAAGAACATGAACATTGCCCAGTATTTCTATGGCACCTACAATAATCATGCTGCCCGGCGAGACCGAAAGCTTTTGCTGAATAGAAAAGAAATCAACAAACTGCAGAATGCTACCAAGAGTCCGGGCGTCACTATTGTGCCTACGCTCTTGTTCATCGACGAAAACGGAAGAGCGAAACTGGATATCCATCTGGCAAAAGGTAAACACGGATACGACAAACGCGAGACATTGAAGGAGAAAGAAGACCGACGAGATATAGACCGCCACTTCAAACATAACTTCTGAAACATGCTTCGACAATACTTAACACAAACACAAGGTCCACTGCTGCTCGACGGTGCCATGGGCACCATGATTCAGACATTCGACCTGACCGATGCCGACTTTATGCAGCATCAAGGCGACAACGACCTGTTGTCGCTCACCCGGCCAGATGTCATTGCGGAGATTCACCGAAGGTATCTTGCAGCTGGGGCCGACATCATCACCACCAACACCTTTAATGCACAGCGAATCTCGCAAGCCGACTATGGTTGCGAACACCTCGTCGTGCAGATGAACGAAGCTGCAGTCAAGGTGGCGCGTGAAGCCATTGACACCTTCAAGCTCGATTGTGGAGCTGACAAGCCCCGGTTCATAGCCGGTTCCGTAGGACCGACAAACAAGTCGCTCTCTATCAGTCCAGACATGAGCGACCCCGCTTTTCGTGCCATCACTTTTGACGAAATGGTTGAGGCCTATGTAGAGCAGATGCGGGCATTGATACGCTCGGGTGTTGATGCCCTGCTCATAGAAACATGCTTCGACACGCTTAATGCCAAAGCTGCGCTCTATGCCGCCGAGAAGTCGATGGCCGAAGAGGGTAGGAGAGTGGAGCTGATGTTGAGTGCCACCATCAGCGATAAGGCCGGGCGTTTGCTTTCGGGCCAGACCTTGGAGGCGTTCGTTACTTCGGTTAGCCATGCGCCTTTGTTGAGCATTGGGCTCAACTGTTCGTTCGGGGCTGAGATGCTGTTGCCATTTGTCAAAGCCTTACGCGCGCGCGTTCATTATTATATTAGTGTATATCCCAATGCCGGTCTGCCCAATGAAATGGGTGAATATGAGCAGACGCCTGAGCAGATGGCAGAGCACATGCGTCCGCTGATAGAAGAGGGGATAGCCGATATCGTCGGAGGATGCTGCGGAACGACCGACAAACATATTGCTGCGTTGGCTCAACTTGTTAAGACATGCAATAATGAAGCTACACCCCGACATGCGCCACGGGCAGAGAAAACCGATCATCTCCTTCATCTGTCAGGCCTGGAAGCTATGACGCTGACCCCTGATGTGGCGTTCGTGAATGTAGGCGAACGCTGCAATGTGGCTGGCTCTCGTAAGTTTCTGCGACTGATAAAAGAGAAACAATACGACGTTGCTATCGAAATCGCCCGCCAGCAAGTTCAGGATGGAGCGATGGTTCTCGATATCAATCTCGACGATGGATTACTGGATACGGAGTCGGAAATGAGACACTTTCTGAATTTATTGGCGGCCGAACCAGACATCTGTAGTGTGCCTTTCATGATTGATTCCTCGGATTGGCAAGTCATTCGAACGGCGTTGACATGTATTCAGGGAAAAGCTATCGTCAACAGTATTTCGCTCAAAGAAGGCGAACAACGGTTTATTGCTCAAGCCCGTGAGATAAGAATGCTTGGGGCAGCAGTGATTGTCATGGCATTCGACGAACAAGGGCAGGCCACAACCTATGAACGTCGTATCGAGATATGCCGCCGAGCATACGAGATTCTGACGAAGGAAGTGAACTTCCCACCTGAAGATATCATATTTGACCCGAATATTCTGGCTATTGCTACAGGCATGGCCGAGCATGACCGTTATGCCTTAGACTTTATCCGAGCTACGGAATGGATTCACCTTCACTTGCCCTATGCTCATGTCAGCGGGGGCGTGTCGAACCTCAGTTTTGCTTTCCGTGGCAACGATATCCTGAGGCAATCGATGCATGCCGTGTTCCTCTATCATGCGCGCTTGGTAGGAATGGATATGGCTATCCTCAATCCGGCTACGCGCGTGAGCTATGCTGACGTCAGTGCCGAGCATCTGAAGGTGATAGAGGATGCTATCTTGTGTCGACGCAGCGATGCTGCCGAACGATTACTGGCATTAGCATCGCAGATGACAGCAGGTGATGGTCTGGCTAACGTGCATGAGACGGACAAGCAAATGGCGGGTGCAGAAACATCGGCAGTCGCTTCCGTGGAAGACCGATTGGTGCTGGCACTCAGGCGAGGAGTATCTGATCATTTGGAAGAAGATATCAAAGAAGCGCTTGCAGCTTACCAGTCGCCCGTTGCCATCATAGAAGGACCGCTGATGAAAGGGATGAATTTGGTAGGTCAGCTCTTTGGAGAAGGCAAAATGTTTCTTCCGCAAGTGGTCAAGGCCGCACGTACGATGAAACAAGCGGTACAGCTCTTACAGCCAGCAATGGAAGCTGAAAGGGCGAAACAAACGGCCGTCAAAGACCAACAGGCCAGCAAGCAACCCTGCGTACTTCTTGCCACGGTAAAAGGCGACGTACATGACATAGGTAAGAATATTGTGGCCACGGTAATGGCATGCAATGGATTCCAGGTGGTTGACTTGGGGGTGATGGTAGAACCAGAGGTCATAGTGGCTAAAGCAAAAGAGCTGCATCCTGATATAATTGGTCTTTCAGGTTTAATCACGCCTTCTTTGTCAGCTATGACCGCTACCGCTAAATGCTTAGATGCGGAAGGTCTTGATGTCCCGCTCATGATTGGCGGTGCCACAACGTCGGAATTGCATACAGCATTGCATATAGCTCCGTACTATAAGGGGCCTGTGATTCATGTCAAGGATGCTTCGCAAAACGTAGTCTTAGCGTCACAATTCTTGAGTGAACATACCCGCAAGGAGGCTTTTATGAACTTGATGACCTCTCAACAGCAGTTGAGACAACAGTATCAGAAATCGCAGCCGGAGATTACTGCGATTGACGAAGCAAGGGCTAATAAACCGAAGTTCTTCTGAATACTTCTTTTAGTAATTAATGATAGCTACGTGTATGAAACCTAACATAAACAAGCAACTCTACTCACAGAAGGTGGAACAAGGGCCGGATGACTTGTTCACTTTCGTCGTTGACAAAACGCTTGAAACCATCGGCGGCCAGTTGGATGCTTCGACGATGGCGCAATTAAATCCAAATCAGGTGACGCTTCTGGCCTATCATCTCTTTAGGGAAGAGGTGCTTGACGGTGGCTTCGTACAACTCATTCACAATGGACTCGGGCCTTTCATCTTTCTTAACCCCTTTGCCAAGGCAGTTCGTCTGTGGGGAAATGACATAGAAAATGAAGAAGGCGACGGTATACTTTTGCGCTTTTCCAAGTTGATCTACAAAGGTCGCAAGCTCTATGAACGCTATGGTTCGGAACTGACAGGTGATATGACGGATGAGGAATTTATGGCTCTGTTTGAGCAATATCCGGAATTCGACGACCTTGACGATGGATTCATTGAGATGGAAGAAGACGTAACCTCAATGATAGCTGCATACATCATTAAAAACAATGACGAATTCCTTGAGCTCGTTGAATAAAGCAAAGCTGTTTCAGAGCCTAAAACATGATGCTTGACGACCGCTTGAAACAATGTCAAAGGCGAGCGCCGATCATGAATTGCATACAATCAGCCTTGCTGAGTTTATGGGCTTTGACATTATAACCTATGAAAACCTTGTCGTTCGTGAAAGGCAGGCTATAACGTAGTCCAATCATTTGATAGAGGGGACTCTCCTGTGTGGCTGTGAGGTGACCGGTCCGATGTCTGAGGTATATTCCTAAACTCGCATGCATCGAAACATGACGGTAGAATATTTCGTGACGCACACCTAAGCCAAAGACAAATGGAGAGTAGCGGTATTGTCCTTCGTGGTGATTCAAATAGTCGTAGTGCTTAATATGTTTAACATATTGTGCATTTATAAAGTCGAATTGCAGGCCGCTGGCATGCAACTGATGATAGCGAACCATTGGTGCTATCATGGCGGAAAATGAAGCATAGGTGTGAACCTTGGCTGAAGGATCCTTCATGAACTCTTCTAAAATCGATTTCAGAGAAACACCAGCACTAAGGTCGACATAGAACCGACGCTTGGCTTGTGGACGACAAGAGGACATTTGATTCTGTTCGTGTTTGACAGAATCGTTGGCTTCAGCACGTACATCGTTCGGAGAAGAGCTTTGTTCATGAAGGCTGTAAGCCAAGGCTAATGAAGCTCCGAGCGTATTGGTTCCTAAGTTAGGACGAGTGATATGGCCGTTGCTGAGATGACGAAAATCGCCAGACAGCATAAGGCTCCAATGTGGAGCAACCCTAAATTTTGTATAAAGTGATGCACCAACATAGATAGCTGCGGTAGAACCTATGATTTCATTGTCCCGGTTAGTTTTGAAATCATAATGTGTGGTAAAGAACCCAACACCATTCTGCAGGTCGCAACCGAGAGACCATTTCCTGAAAGTGGCGAAATCTATTTGTATGCCTCCATATAAGGCTATGGAATGACCGAGTTGGGAAAAATAATCTCTGGGCGGCCTATTAAGCTTAATGTCCGAGAAATCGGCATGCAAGATGCCTAATTGAAATGTAGGGTAGTGGAAACTGGGAGCGAACAGGTCCTTGTCGCCTGCTCGTGTGTGCCATAGGAATCTTATGTCTTGGTAATTGCATGAATGGCTTTGAACCAGGTCGCTGACATAATCGCTCTGTGGCACCAAACGTGCAAGGCTGCCAGATATCTGGAAACCTATATGTGATGCTGTATCAGAAGCCTCATGTGCTGTGACCGTTGCAGAAAAGAGTACGACAGCTAAAAGGAGCGAAGATAATCTTGAGAGTCTGGTCCAGTATAGGAAAGAGTGATAATGCTTACGTATATTTATAAGAAACGTTGGCATCAGAAGTTAAGGATGGTAAATGAATATGGGGGAACAGTTAATTGACCCTTGGAGAGATCAACTGATGAGATAGTAGTGCTCTCAGCCGTTGTTGAATTCCATTGCCCATATAGTTGAGTGGCCTTTACTTGTTGTGGGATTTGTAGTGCTCCAGCTTCAAGGTTGATGCAAACTGAAGAGGGTAGGAGGTTTATCAGTTTAATGTATGTTTGACCTGTCTTCTTGTCGACGACAGTGCTTGCTACTAATCTACGGGAAAGACTTTCTTGGTTAAGGCCGAGGCTTCTGTCCTCTTTGGGAACCAGTGAGGAAAGCACATAGGTGTCGCCTTGTGATTGTCCACACATTTTCTGAACATGGTAGTCGACGGTGGGATATACATGTTGGTTGTCAAAGTAGATAAGATCAGGATTCCATTGTGTATGGCCGTGTTTGGCAAGTAATGGAGCATAAGAACTCATGGCAACGATATCGCCGTTGCGTTCGAGAGAGCAGATATGCATGGCGCAGGTAAGAGCCGTTTCTATGGTAGACCTACGCCCGGCACCATGACTGGCATATTCGCCTAAGTAGACTTTTGATGCAGAACGGTCGTAGAAGTCATAATAATCTTGATTATTAATATACCATCCCGGAGAAACATAATAGTGCTCATCAACCATGTCAATCTTATGGTCTTTGGCTAATCTCCAACCTTGGTCGTAGTCGCTACCATTGTAAAAAGGACCGACTGTTCCACATATCGTTATCTCGGGGTATTTAGCCTTGACAGCTTGTATCAGCGAGAGGTATCTTACGGCGAAGGTGTCAGATATAAGATCTTCATTGCCTATGCCAATATATTTGAGATTAAATGGCTTGGGGTGACCGGCGTCAGCGCGCATCCGAGCCCATTTACTGGTCTTTGGATCACCATTAGCCCATTCAATGAGGTCTAATATATCCTGCTTATATTGCTCAAACTCCGGACCGAAGGGTATTCCATTTTGCTGCCCGCCACCTCGCTTCGCATCGATAGCACTATTCTGACATGGCACAGCAGCAGCGACGACAGGCAGAGGTTCACATCCTAAATCTTCGCAAAATTGGAAATATTCAAAATAGCCTAAGCCTCTGGTCTGATGATAGCCCCAGATATTTCTAAGCGGTTTCCGATGGTGAAGCGGGCCAATGGTTTCTTTCCAGTGGTACATATTCTCTATGCCGTCACCATGTACAAGGCAACCGCCAGGGAAGCGCATGAAGCGCGGATGCAAATCAGCAAGTGCATGAGCTAAATCGTTTCTCATGCCATTTTTCCTGTTCATAAATGTTTGCTGCGGAAAAAGAGATATGAAGTCAACAGCAAGGGTTCCTGCGGACATAGGTGTAAGAGCAAGTGTTGCCTTCTCTGCATCCTCTTTGACAGTGATAGTGGAAGATATCTGTTTCCATTCTGTTTTAGGCGCTGAGAGATATGTAGTACCTAAAACCTTGTCGCCATTACGAATCTCTATTTTTATGCGTGAGGCTTTACCACTTAATTGGCGAGCAAAAAGGCTGATGTTATACCGATGTCCTTTGCGAACGGGTATGCCGTCAAATCCGCTATTGACAAGGGCTGCCCCAGGCGAAGCAACATTGAGCACAGCATAATGCTTTTGGTTGGGATGTATAGGAGCATTTGTGTCTATTGACATCGCTGTTCCATCGCCTGAGATTGTCCATGAGTGTGAAGCATTCCAGTTAGCCTCGCGTGGATGATCATCACTGCTGTATTCAAAATCCCTGTTTTGAACAAGCTCTGCATATAATCCTCCATCGGCACTGTAATTAATGTCTTCGAAGAAGATTCCAATCAGCTTGTCGGAAATCTGCTTGGTTTGATTGGCATCAATATGTAATGTCGCATGAATAGTAGTATCTACAATTGAAGCGAAACGTCGGTTGTCATCAGCCAGTGTTTCACGGTTTAGTTCAGCTGCTCGGTTTTCTGCAGCCTTAAAATATTCCAGACTTTGGATTAGCTCGTAGGGAACTCGGTTCAGAGTTCCTTGGTATTGCTTATTATTGATGACTACATTGGTGTAGCGACTTAATATACCATCGAACTTTTGTTGTAATTCTTCGAGGCTATTGGCCATGGGGTAATCTTGAGGATGCCAGTGTATCAAATCGCGAGAAGTAGTATGGGCATACTGAAGCGTTCCTTTGCCTACTCCAAAGACTAAGTGCCAGATTCCATCTGTATAAGTGAGCTCTGGCGTATACATTTTTTTGTTTGCACCCCATTGTGCGAAGTCACTCTTGACGAAAGATGCTCCATTAGCCACTGGCTTCCATGTGCTTCCATTTGAAGAAAAGGCAAATGAAAGGCCTTCTGTCGGAGCTGCATTATAGGAAAAGAGATATACGGAATCTGGTACGTTGGCGTTAGCTGTAGGTTGGATTGCTAACCATACAATGATAATCACCAGACCTCTAATGCTGAAAAAGTGACGATAAGACATAGGGCAGAAGTATTATTGCTTAGTGTTAGAAGTTTTTCATTATTGAACAACCGTAGATTCATTCTTTTGCTGAATAATGGGTATTCGGGAAACTATACGTTCAGCTTCTGAATATCGTGCAGAGAGGATGATTTCAGTATGGCGAACCTTAGTTTCAGGATTTGCGCTGAAGCTAAAGTGTATGGTGTGTGTACCTGCGTTTCCATTTGATGTTGAAAGCTGAATAAATGAACTCTCCTTAGCAGTCAGCTCCCAAGGATATTGTGTGGTGAAGGTGATGCTGTCGGTACCAGCTAAGTTCGAAAGATACATGGTAGTAACGGAATCTGCATTAAGGTCGTTACTAATTGCAATTTCGGGCCTAATGATATGGAGATTTGCTGCTTGTACGATGAGCCCGCTGGCGTTATATTTGCCTTCGTTGATATCCTTGACATGGAAAATAGCAGATCTCATTTTGCCCGTAGTGTTAGGCTTGGTGTTGAAAAAGGCCATTAGTTGGTAAATACCCTCATTAGCCCTTATCTGCTCATTAATAGATTGAATGAATGTTTTATCAACTTCACACCATGAAGAATTCGATTCGACGGACAAAGAATGAGGTTCGGTGGTGATGTATGCCATGCTGTCAACTGTTGCATCAGCATAAATCAATGAATATGGAGCCGGAATAGAAGTCTGATGATATTCGTTTTCTTTATTACAAGAAGTAAAGAGGCAAACAGTTAGTGCAAATAGAATGAATGAACGTCTCATAATATTGAAAGTTTTATATGATTAATACCATTGAAGCGTATTTGTATATCCGCTATGTTTCTTCCAACGCAGTGCATCGGCGAGAGTAGATGCATTGGCTTGGAAGGTAAAATTATATGTTCGATACGGAGCAATTACCATACTTGCAGACATCGTGAAGCAATGGAGGTCTCTTGTGAGTGACGCCGTTGTCATGGAAAGTTTATGGTAGTTGAAATCGTAACCAGACGACCAAGATATATTCCAGCCAGTGGCTATCTGGAGGTTACCGGAGAAGTTAAGAGTATGAGTTAACGAATATGGGTATCTCATACGTTTAGTGTTAAATTTTCCTGCGGTATTCTCCCTCATCGAAACTCCATAGCTAAATGAAATGGACCAGGGTAGCTGGAAAGCCAGATAGCCGTCCTCGTCTACATCGGCATTATTGTTACTCCTTTGCGTAGGTCGTTGTCCTCGGGTTAGCTCTGGGTCCATATTAGATTCATTGATGTCGCGTTCTTCATCTTCTGAATCATCAATTTGGCTATCGTTGTTTTTGTTGGATGAAGCGCGTCCGGTGAGCTTGTCGAATAGCTGTTTAATCTTCTGATTGTTGATCGTATAAGATAGGTTCTGTGACATGCCTTGGAATCGGCCGAAACGTCCATAGGAATACTCCGTTCGATCTCCCACATATACACGTCCGTTTTCATCCATTTCGTAGGCGTATGTAGCGAATTGAGCATTAAGGGAGAAAGTATAGCTTTTAGTGAGTTTGAGTCGTATTCGTGTGTTCAAATCACTCCATGGACGGGTCTTTGCCGCCATATTATATGACATGGACACTCCCAATTCATCAATTAAACTGACTTTTCGGGTAGAGTCGCCGTCTTCACGCAATTTCATCTCGACGTTGTTGCCAATATCAAAATTAATATTACCTGTTTTCCCACTGCTTGGAGCACCGTAGAGGGCACCTTGATACCTGTTATAGGTGACTGTGGAGACATTGCCATCCTTGTCGGTTTTGACATACGTTCCATAATAACCCCAGTGTGAGGCTCCGAAATCTGGCGCATAAGATATACTGACAGTAGGCGTTAGCACATGGCGAATTGCAACTATCTTTTTTCCTATTAGTGGGGTATAAGTTCCATAAAGCTTTGTAGATGCCGACAGGCTCATGTTAAAGTCAAAGACATTGTTGAAACCATATACGGTATCAATATTCTCTCGTTGGTTTTTCTCATTCCATGACCTGTTGACCTTATAGGTATACATACGGTCATTGAAGTTGAATGAAGGGGTAACATTAATATAATTAAGAATCGAGAATGTTGCATTCACTGGTATTTGATGCCTCATGCCATTTCGCCAGTCCTTGATGAAACTGGAGTGCAGTAATTTGTTCTCTTTTGTGGCGATGCTGTTAGAAATAGTACCCGTGTAACTCATAGCAATCTTCTCGTACCAACGTTCAGCTCCGACCATTTTCTTGCGTTTGAAAGGATTGAATCGGGCAAGAGAAATGTTTAGTGATGGCAGTGTCATCGAAATGCTGGAATCCCTTACATTCTGAGATAAGTTCATCGTGGCTGATAGCGTAAGACCAATGTCAGCAAAAGAACGCGAATAGCTGATAGACGACGTTCTTGTGCTTTGGCTTAAGCTTTGGGGGTTATACATAGACGACAGGTTATTTCGCTCATAGCTGGAAGTGGCGAAATTGACGCTTGCCGAGAATGATTGCGCGGGGTTTGCCTTGGAATCCTGCCTGTGGCTCCACTGAATCTTAAAACTCTTTGAAACAGAGTAATCAGGCATGTTCTTTTCACCCTCAACAGTTCTTTGGTAGGAAAAGTTGACGGCACCGCTGAAACGGTATCTTTTTTTGTAAGTGCTTTGACCAGATATTCCCCAAGATCCTTTAGTATATATTTCGCCAAGGAGCTTTAGGTCAACGCGATCATTTATTGCAAAATAATATCCCCCGTCTCGAAGGTAAAAACCACGTGTCGTCTCGTCTCCATAGGTTGGCATTATAATTCCGCTGGAGTAAGAGTTGGAGAACGGGAAGAAACCATAGGGAATAGCCAAGGGTAATGGGACATCTTCGAGAACAAGGTAAGCAGGTCCGAAAACGACATCCTTTCCAGGACGGACTTTGGCTCTGGTGAGGGCTAAGTAGAAATGCGGGTGCTTGGCATCACACGTCGTGTATTTTGCATGGGCAACATACATCGTTCCCGATGAATCTCGTTTACTTTCCTGACTTATCATATATCCCTCACCTTGTTGGGTGAAGACATTGTTAATAAATGCCTTACGGGTCTTGAAATTGTAGGCTATAGCATCAGGCTCATATTGATCGTCTCCCTGCTTAAAAATTGGAGGCGTCAGCATATTGCCTAAGGAATCACGAGTTCCAACTGCATGAACAATACTGCTGTCTACACTCATCGTGATTAAGTTTGCGGATAGCTCCAAGTTGGTGTAGTTCACATGAGCATCGCCGTAGAAGTTCACGCGGTCATTCTTATAGTCGAATGTTACAGAATCTTTAGCTGAATATTCAACTATAGCTTCAAGTGCATTTTTACTTTGTTTGGTAGAGTCAATCTCCTGCTTGACGGTTCCTGTATAGCCAGAACGACCCAAATAAACGGTATCACCATGAACAATCATATACCTGCTGGTGTCGGCAGACATCGTATCCACAGCGATACTATCAGCAATTGCTGTCGTATCTAAGGACGTGGCATTAGAGTCGGGGAGGGCACTTTGTCCTAATGAAGTGCTGTCGTTATTTAATTCAGGAATAAGCTTGTCGGAATTCGAAGACCGCGTGTTTTCAAGGGAGTCGATGGACTGAATAGAAGGAATATCCGTTGCTTTTATGCTCTCTGATGAATTGCCTAAAATGTTTTCAAGAGATGCATTAGGCACTTGTTTTGACACATTGCCAAGATGCTTTCGAGACGTAGAGCATGAGACGACAATCAATGCCAAAGTACAAATAATAAATAAATATGTATAGCTTTTTTTCACGAAAATGATGCAGGCTTCACTTGGAGAGCGCCAAAAACTTTGCAAAAATACTGCTTATTGGGCGCATATACAAGCATTTTCAGTTTTTTAACCGAAAAAGTGAACTTGTATGCATCATTTAGCGTTTATAAATATCTATTGCTGTCCGCTAAAAGATTTTAGAATGAAATAAAAATTAGGCTGAAGCCCTCGCTTGGGTTTCAGCCTTTTTCGTTACCTTTGTTTT
>OCVV012849010.1_pt1 | contig 63425 bp, 59 predicted proteins | sample 1539721 | NCBI WGS metagenome assembly OCVV01 (sample SAMN02144230, study PRJEB22623) | gut metagenome | biome: sheep rumen | host: Ovis aries | place: New Zealand
CTATGAGCCTTTAGGCTCTGCTAATAAAAGAGCCTTTTAGGCGATAAGAGTAAAATACCCCCGGCTATGCCGGGGGATATTTATTTTATAGGAAAGTGCTTCGCATTTCCTATAAATTAAGCTTAAATACATTTTTGTTTCTTGATTTTTTTTGAGAAAATTGATATGATGCAAGTTAGTAAGGAGGGAAAATATATGGAAAAATCGAAAGTATTTTTTTGTAGAGATATTACACCTGAAAATGTTGTGAAAATGTATAAAATGCTCGGAAAAGAGCTTAAAGGAAATGTGGCAGTTAAGGTACACTCTGGAGAAGAGGGGAACCAAAACTATTTAAGGCCAGAATTTATGAAAAATATTATAGAGTACGTAAATGGAACTGTTGTAGAATGCAATACAGCTTATGCCGGAGAGAGAAATACTACAGAGAAACATTTAAAAACTATAGAAAATCATGGTTGGAGTAAGCTGTACAAGTTTGATTTGTTGGATGCCGAAGGACCAGATGTTGTAGTGCCAGTCAAAAATGGTAAGATTTTGAAAGAAGATTATTTGGGAAAAAATATTGAAAAGTATAATTCAATGCTTGTTCTTTCACACTTTAAAGGACATCCAATGGGAGGTTTTGGAGGAGCATTAAAGCAACTTTCAATAGGTTGTGCTTCTTCAGAAGGAAAAGCTTGGATTCATTCAGCTGGAACAAATAAAGATCAATATACGGTCTGGAACAAGCTTCCACCACAAGATAGTTTTTTAGAGTCAATGGCAGACGCTGCTTCAGCAGTCGTTGATTATTTTAAGGGAAATATGGCATTTATCAATGTTATGGCTAATATGAGTGTTGATTGTGATTGTTGTGCTGTTGCAGAAGACCCTTGCATGAAAGATATAGGAATATTAGCATCACTAGACCCAGTTGCAATTGACCAAGCATGCATTGATTTAGTTATCAAATCTGATGATCCAGGAAAAGAACATTTCTTGGAGAGAGTTAATTCTAGACATGGAACTCATACAATAGATAGTGCAGCTGAGCTTGGATTTGGTTCAAAAGAATATGAGTTGATAGAAGTATAGGAATATGGAAAAAGTAAAAAAATTATTTGGAAAATATAAGTTTTTCCTATCAGATATGTTTTTAAATATGGTTGGCTTCGGTATTTATATCGTAAGCCAACAAATTTTATTGTTACCAATTTTGGCAAAAATTGTTGAAGATGAAGTATATTCGAGCTTTGTCCTTTTTTTGTCAATATTAAATGTTGTATGTAATGTTGTAGGTGGAGAATTAGGTAATACAAGACTTGTAAAAGACTCTGATTACAAAGAAAAGAATACGATGGGAGACTTTTCAAGGATATTTTTAGTTGCATCATTAATAGTGTCAATTATTTTATTGCCAATATTGATTTATTTAAAATATTCAGTAATTGCTTGTTTTATTTTAATACTTACCATCATACTGGCGAATGTTAGGTTGTATTCATTGTGCTATTATAGACTTCAAAAGCAGTATAAAAAGGTTATTATACAAAATACATTATACTTGCTAGGAATAATAATAAGTTTAACAGTGTTTTATTTTTGGAGAATTGTATATCTTTTATTAATTATTCCAGAAATACTATGCACAACATATGCATTTTTCAATTCAGATATATTTAAGATGAAATTAAAGAAGACTACCGAAATGAAATTGACAGTTAAAAAGTTTTCGGAATTGGGAGTAGTTTCAGTTCTTACAAACATGATGAGCTACTTTGACAAATTCATTATATATCCAATGTTTGGAGCAACTGCGGTAGCAGCATATTATGCAGTAAATTCTATGTCAAAGATTACTAGTTTGATTACCAATCCAATGTCTAGCGTAATTCTTTCATGGGTGTCAAATACAGACGGAAAGAAAGATAAGTCAAGAATTATGAGGATGACACTTATTGCAAATATTCCGGCAATACTAGGTGTTACCATTGTCACAATTCCATGCACATATATTGCGCTTCGAATATTATATAGTCAATATTTGTCGCAAGCACTCGTACTTATAATTCCAATCTCAGTTGCATCTGGATTTGGTACGGCAAATAGTTTGTTGAAATCTGTTTTATTAAAATATATGGATTCAAGAAAATTACTTGTTTTATACAGTTTATATTTTGTAATCTTTGGAATAAGTAGCTATTTTTTAGTGAAGGCATTTGAACTTACAGGATTTGCATTTGCAAATCTTATTTCACAAGTTATTTTATGGGGTATGCTTATAATAGGCGGATTTGGAACTCGGGGACGTCCATCATTAGTTCCACTTTTGAAACATGGGTACATTTATTGATTTTAATGGGGTCGATTCTTTTTGATATAAAATTGTCAAAAAGGGTCGACCTTATAAAATGTAAAAAAATACTTGAAAAACGTAAAGAAAAGTATTATTATGTGGGCGTAATGTTGAAATATGCATCGAAGGGAGGCATTATGAAAGCAACTCGGAATTTGTTCCTTTTAATAGGAGAAAGAACTACAGTAGGTTCAATACTGGAGAAACTTTCCTTTAAGGGACTTGTGACAGCACCACTTGGGACCAAGGTAGACAACAATTATTTAGATAAAGTATTCGACCAAAATAAAAGTGTCGTATGTTATTCTGATGATTATGTTGAAAATACCGGTTCCGAAAAAACAGTACAAGAAAGACGGATATACAGGATTTATACATCCAAGATATATAACCAAGTGCATGCTACGATTTTGGATGGGACTGAAGAACCCATCGAAAAACAGTTTGCGCGTGTGGTAAGTGACTTTGGATGTGATATTGGTGATCTTAAATCCAATGTCCCTGTATCAAGCGATGAAACCGCATCAAAGGCAACATGTGCCTACTGCAGATATCAAAATGGTTATGATGGTGAAGATGATCGCATAATATATCAAAATAATTCTTTCTTTGTGCTGGCGACTTTTGGTCAATTTGATAATGGTCAACTTATTATTATCCCTAACAGACATATTATGTCTAATGCTGAACTTACAGCTGAAGAGTTAGTTGAGTTTAAGGAGGCTCTTGAGGATGTTGAGTATCTTATTAAACTCACTTATTCAAAGGATAAGATACTGGTATGGGAAAATGGAAGTGGCACTGCAGGGAAAACAAAGGCAAAAGATTCAGTTGTGCATGCCCATGTGCATGTGTACCCGTCTGTTCTTACAGCAGAAGAAGTTGAAGAAACTTCTGGGCTTAAATTCAAAGACATCTCTTTGAATGAACTTGAGGAATATGCTGATGTTCCGTACCTTCTCATAAGAAGCGAGGAAAATCACGATGTTTGGAAGATCTGTCCGACAAATGACGTTTATGTTCCAAGACAGTACATTAGAGCTTATGTTGCTGAAAAGATGGGTATCAAGGATGAAACATGGAATTGGAGAAAATATCCGTTCCATGACAGGATTCGAGAGACTGTTTTGCAGATTAGAGATGCAGTTATTGCTAATCAGGATAAACTTCCCGAAAGGGTAAGGAAAAATACTGCTTGTCTTTTATAACCTATGTCTTTCGAGAGATTTCGTAAACAATTAACCCGAAAAGAGGATTTTCTATATGTACCAATGTACATAGGAAATCCTCTTTTCATTTTGTGGGTGGAACTCGGGGACGTCCGTCAAAAGTTCCACTTTTGGAACTTTTGACGGACGTCCCTGAGTTTCAAAAAAACACTTGAAAATTGAAAAAAAAAGTATTATTATGTAGGCGTAATGTTGAAATATGCATAGAAGGGAGGCATTATGAAAACAACTCGGAATTTGTTCCTTTTATCAGGAGAAAGAGAAACAGTAAAATATGTACTGGATAAACTTTCTTTTAAGGGACTTGTGACAGCATCGCTCGGAACCATGGTAGACAACAATTACTTAGATAGGGCATTTAGTAGAAATAAAAGTGTCGTATGCTATGCACGTAATTATGTCATGGACTATGATATTCAGAGAACGGTGCAGGGAAGACGGATCCACAGGATTATTGTGTCCAAGACTTATCACCCAATTAAACAGCTCATTTTTGTGGGTTCGGAAGAACCTGTTGAAAAACAGTTTGCTCGTGTTGTGGGCTTCCTGGGCTGTGAAATTGGCGACCTTAAGGCTAATACTGCGGACACGCATGAGGATAGCTCGGTCGTAGGTACTTGTGACTATTGTGATTACCTTAGAGGGGTTTTTATTGGTAGTAAACGACTTATATACAGAAGCAAGCTTTTTGTAATACTTGCAACTGTTGGCCAGTTTGAGCATGGCCAGCTTCTCGTTATTCCTATTAGACATATCATGTCTATTGCAGAACTCACCGACGAAGAAATGGCTGAGTTTAAGGAGGTCCTTGAGGATGCTGAGTATATTATTAAACTCACATTTTCAAAGCCTTCAATTCTGGTATGGGAGAACGGAACTGGAAGAAGTGGTGCAAACAAAGCTAAGGATTCCATTGTGCATGCACATGTCCATGTGTATCCATCAAAGCTTACAGCCGAAGAAGTCGCAAAAACTTCAGGTCTCACTTTTGAAAACATTTCCTTGAAAGACATTCGAAAATACGCGGAGAATCCATACCTTCTCATGAGAAGTGAAAGGAATCACGACGTATGGAAGATTTGTCCTACAAATGATGTTTTTGTACCGAGACAGTACATCAGAGCATATGTGGCTGAAAAGGCTGGTATCAAGGATGATTCATGGAATTGGCGTACACACCCGTTCTATGGCAAAATCCAGGAGACAGTTATTCAGATCAGGATGGCTGTTAGCAAAAATTGGAATTCGGTACCGGAAAGGATTAAGCAAAACTTAGTCTTTAACGAATAACCAAATTCACTCGAGAAACTTCATAAACAACAACCCGAAAAGAGGATTTTCTATATGTACGAATGTGCATAGAAAGTCCTCTTTTCATTTTATAGGAAAGAACTACACATTTCCTATACAATAAAGCTTTCGGCGACTATGTATATGGATTTTGTTCTATTAAAAATAATTGAGAGAAAGAGGTTTATTTTCAGTTGTTTTTTTCAATTCTGTGTGATATAGTACACTTTGTATAGGTGAATTTAGAATTTTATTTTTTTATGTTTTTATAGAAGAGAGGTAGATATGATACTTGTAACAGAAGGCATTTTAGCTATTGTTTTGCTTTTTATATTTCCAACAATAATTGGTGGAATAATAAAAAGTTATTTTATAAAAAATAAAGGTAATGAACCATTTGTAAGCTCATTAACTTTTAGCTTTGTATTTGGATACTTAGTTGAATTTGCTTTATTTCAGATAATTGGTGTTCCACTAATATTATTAGGGGCAAGTTTCACTGTCATGGTATGGTGCTTTGTTATTTGGAACATAGTGCTTAGTTTGTATTCGATATATATTAATTACTTGAAAGATAGAAGAAATAGCAGTATAAAAAAAGATTTTTCAAAATGGATGGAAAATATAAAAGCAAGTCTATCAAACAAGCCTACTCTTATATTAGCTATTGTTTCTGCTATTCTAATTGGTTTTCAAATATACATACCAACTGTATATATGCACGAAGATGATGATGATATTTTCTATGTGGGCACCGCAGTTACAAGTATTTATGAAAACACAATGTTTAAGGTAAATCCTAGAACAGGTGAGGAACAAGGATTTGAATGGAAATATGTGTTAGGACCATTTCCACTTTATAATGCAGTTATTTCTAAACTAATTCATATTCATCCAACTATCACTGCTCACACAATTTTACCATCTGTTTTTATTTTGCTTTGCTATGGAGTTTATTATTTAATAGGCAAAAAGTTATTTAAAAATGATGAAAAAAGTGTATTGCTATTTATGATATTTATGTCATTCCTAAATTTGTTTGGAAATTATTCTATAAGAACTAGTTCAACATTTTTAATGTTTAGAATATGGCAAGGAAAGGCAATGCTTGCAAATTATATAATACCAATCTTTTGGCTATTATGGATGTTGCAAGAAGACAATGAATCAAGATTCAGCTATTTCTTGTATGTGATGGCAATTTTAGCTGGAATGTTTACAACGTCTATGGGAAATGTATTTCCACCAATGATTCTAGGTATACTTGCATTTATTAGACTAGTGCAAGAGAGAGACTTTAAAAGATTCATGAAGACGGTATTATGTTGTATACCGATAGGTTTATACTGTAGCATATACGTTATTAATATATTAATAGGTTTATTGTAAAGGATAAAAATATGTTAGATGTTCAATTTGAAAATTTAAAAGTCACATTAGAAGAAGTCAAGGGAAGTGGAATGATTTTGGCTCTTTATATTGTGGCTGTGTTATATCTATTTATTAGAGAAAAAGATGAGAAACGTAAAAGACTTTTCTGCTATAGTTCAGCTTTAATTATCTTCATAATCATGAATCCAGTATTTAATCTTGCTGTTGGTGGTGTGTTTAAAAGAATAATATATTGGAGATTCTTTTGGACGCTTCCAATCGTGCTCACATTGGCTTACGCTGGCACAATGGTTATAAAGGATTTAAATAAAAAAAATGAAAAGATTGCTGTGAGCTTAGTGCTAATTCTTCTTATTATTTTTAGTGGTAAATTTGTATTTAATAGTACTAATTATCAAAAAGTTAATAATCTTTATAAACATACAGACGAGGATGTTTTTATTGCACATCAAATTGCAATAGATGATAGCGAGTATAAGAGAGTTATTTGTCCAATGAAGCTTAATAACCATTTAAGACAAATTGAGCCAAGTCTTATGATGGCTTATCCTAGAGTCGCAAGTGGTGACTATAAAGATTATCCAGCATTTTTTGGAGTAATGACTGGAAATGTTGAATTTATAGATAAATATGCAGAAGATCATGATTTCAACTATGTTATTTTTGAAAAAAAGATTACTCTAACAGCTCCTATGGAAGAAGCTGGATTTCGTTTAATATATGAAACAGAGAATTATAGAGTATATAAATGTGTTGAAGAGAAAGAAGATTCGATAAGGAGATAGTATGCGAATATTAGTAACAGGTGGGCTGGGATTTATAGGCTCACATACGGTTGTTGAACTGGTAAATGAAGGATATGATGTAATAATTGCAGATAATTTGTACAACAGTAAAGAAAATGTATTAGATAGACTAGAAGAAATCACTGGGAAAAACATCAAGCTTTACAAGTATGATGTGACAGACAAAGAAAAGGTAAGAGAGATTTTTACAGAAAATGAGATAGATGCAGTTATTCATTTTGCTGGATATAAGGCTGTAGGCGAATCAGTAAAAGAACCACTTATGTATTATTCAAACAACCTATTTTCTGCAATTACAGTACTTGAGGTCATGAAGGAGTATAATGTTAAGAGGTTTATATTTAGTTCATCAGCAACAGTGTATGGAGAAGCAAAAACAGTTGTTTATAGTGAAAGCCTTGGAAGAGGAAAGACTACCAATCCATATGGAACAACAAAGGCAATGATAGAAGAAATATTGGAAGATTTATACAAATCTGACAATTCATGGAATATTACTATCCTTAGATATTTCAATCCAGTTGGAGCACACGAGTCAGGTTTAATTGGGGAATCACCAAATGGAATACCAAATAATTTAATGCCTTATGTTATGAAAGTTGCAAGTGGCGATTTGGAAATTTTAAGTATTTTTGGAAACGATTATCCAACTAGAGATGGCACTGGAGTCAGGGATTTTATACATGTTGTTGACTTGGCGAAGGGACATGTTAAATCACTTCAAAATGCGCCAGATGGACTTTCAATATATAATCTGGGTGCAGGACGTGGAGTTAGTGTTATGGAGCTTGTAACTACTTTTGAAAAAGTAAACAACGTTAAGGTACCATATAGAATTACTGAAAGACGTGCAGGTGATTTACCAGAGTATTATGCAGATAGCCAAAAAGCTTTTGAAGAACTTGGCTGGAAAACAGAAAAAACTGTAGAAGATATTTGTAGAGATTCATGGAATTTTCAAAAAAACAGTAAAAATTTTGAATAAGAAGACGGTTTTAATGAAAGATATAATTAAAAAAATAATAATTAAACTTAGAAAGTTAATTAAATATAGAAATTTAATGCTAATGATTATGGACATGGCATGTATTGCAGTAGCATATATTATGGGTACTCTACTAATTACTGGTTCATCGAGTGAGTTTTTTAGTGAGTATTATGTTAAAAGAACACTTACTATAATTGTTGTATGCATTGTGGTTTATCAAATAGTATTTCATATAACTGGTAGATATAAGCATATCATCAGATATGAAGATGCTATGGATTACTTGATGTATATGGTATTAAGCATTGTGTCATCAGGCATTATAGCTTTTTTTAGAGAACTAATTTTTATAAAACTAGTTTCTACGAGATTAATAATACTTGCTAGTATTTTTATAGGCTTTCTAATGATTGCATATAGAGTTGTAATTAGATATCTTTTGGTTTTTGACGTCGCAGGACGTGGATTTTCAGTTGATAAAAAAGAACAAAAAAATCTATTGATAATTGGGGCTGGGAATGCAGCACATGATATTATCAAGACGATTCACCGTGTTATGCCTGAACAATATAACATTGTTGGTATCATTGATGACAATCAAAGAAGGCAAGGATATAGCGTGTCAAATGTCAAAATAATAGGAACACGAGATAATATAATTGATATATGTGCCCAAAAGAAAGTTGATATAATTTTCTTTTCTATAGCAAATATAGATAGTGAAAACAAAAAGCAAATTTTAAATATTTGTCAGGAAACAAATGCTAAAGTCAGAGTCCTTCCTGGTGTAAAAGAATTAATTCGAGATAAAAAGATTATTGATAACTTAAGAGATGTTGAGCTTGAAGATTTACTTGGAAGAGCTCCGGTTAAGCTAGATAATAAAAATATTGAATCTTTGATTAAGAATAATTGTGTCTTAGTCACAGGAGCAGGTGGTTCAATAGGTTCAGAGCTTTGTAGACAAATAGCTAATTATAAACCTAGCAAGTTAATTATGCTAGATATTTATGAGAACTCTTTGTACGACATTCAAATGGAGTTTTTGAGAAAGAATACAAAAGTAAATATTATTCCAGTTATAGCAAGTATTAGGGATAAAAAGCGAATGGAAGAAATATTTGAAGAGTATAAACCAGTATTGGTATTTCATGCAGCAGCACATAAACATGTTCCACTTATGGAAGGAAGTCCACTTGAAGCAATTAAAAATAATATATTTGGAACATATAATGTAGTGGATATTTGTGATAGATATGGAGTAAAAAAATTTGTACAGATATCTACAGATAAAGCCGTAAATCCTACTAATATCATGGGTGCAACAAAGAGAATGTGTGAGATGATAGTACAAGCCAAAGATAAAGTGAGTAAAACAGATTATGTTGCAGTGAGATTTGGAAATGTACTTGGAAGCAATGGCTCTGTAGTACCATTATTCAAAAAGCAAATTGCAGAAGGTGGACCAGTTACTGTCACACATAAGGATATTACCCGATTCTTTATGCTTATTCCAGAAGCCGTAAACCTTGTACTTCAAGCAATTACCTATGCAAACGGCGGAGAAATATTTGTACTCGATATGGGAGAGCCGGTCAAGATTAATGATTTGGCGGTGAGTTTAATAAAGCTTTCAGGATATGTCCCTGGAGAAGATATAGAAATAAAGTATACCGGATTAAGGCCTGGAGAAAAACTATATGAAGAACTATTGATGAGTGAAGAGGGATTGCAAAATACAGAACATGATAAGATATTCATTGCAAAACCTATGGATATAACGATGGAGGAGCTCGAAACCAAACTTAAGGATTTTGAAAACTTAGTTGATAATGAGGTTGATAATTTGGAAGATATAAAAGAAGTATTCAAAAATAATATTCCAACCTATCATGAAGAGAATCGAGGAAATTAAAAATGGGTCTAAGAAACTTAATGAAATATGGAGAAGCAGAGATTAGCTATGAATTTCAAAAAGATTTGTGCAATAGACCAGTACTAGATACACTTTTTTGGGAAACTACTTTGAGATGCAATGCTAAATGCAAGCATTGTGGAAGTAGAGCTGGCGAAAATGTTAAATTGAAAGATGAACTAAAAACAGAAGAAATAAAAAAAGTTTTTAAAGAAGTTGCAGATAGGTATGACGCAAGTAAAATATTGGTAGCAGTGACAGGTGGAGAACCACTAGTTAGAGAAGATGTTTTTGATGTGATGACATATGCAAAATCATTTGGATATGTTTGGGGAATGACCACAAATGGCATATTAATAAATGATGATGTAATAGATAAAATGAAATCGTCAGGGATGGAATCAATATCTATAAGTTTAGATGGACTTCAAGAATCTCATGATAAATTTAGAGGAGTACCTGGTTCTTACCAAAAAATAATTAACAACATAAAAAAATTGAAAGAGGCCAACTTTTTGAAGTGTTTTCAAGTAACAACAGTTGTTAATAAAAGCAATATTAAAGAATTAGAAAAACTGTATGAAATAATTAAGGAACTAAAGCTTGATTCATGGAGAGTAATTAACATGGATCCTATAGGTCGAGCAAATGACAATGTGGACTTAGCTTTAGATAATGATGATTATAATTATTTAATAAATTTTATAAAAGAAAAAAGAAAAAAATCTAAATTTGAAGTTACCTATGGTTGCGCACATTTTCTTGGAATGAAAAATGAAAAAGAAACAAGAAATCATGTGTTTTCATGTAGAACTGGACTTACGATAGGAAGTGTTCTTTATAACGGTGATATCTTTGTATGCCCCAATGTTGTGAGAAGGCCAGAACTAATTCAAGGAAATATTAGAAAAGATAGCTTTGTTGAAGTATGGGAAAATAAATTTGAATGGTTTAGAAATATTAATAAGTTAAAAAAAGGAGAATGTGAGAAGTGTGAAAATTGGAATTATTGTAGAGGGGATTCAGTTCATACTTGGGATTTTGAAAATAATAGGCCAAAATTATGTTTGAGAAAAATACTTAAATGAAGGGAAATATTCAAATGAAAAAAATAAAAAAAATATTATTAGCAATCTGGATTTTCTTTATTGGAAGTGCAACCAAAATATATGGAAAATGGAGTGATTTATATAATACGATTCCTGAATATGCAATGCCAGGACCTAGAGTTAGTCCTGAAGAAAAGAAAAATATATTATTAATGGTGGTAAAAAGAATTGACTTTATAATGCTAGGTGTGATGACGTTTACTATCAGTATAATAGCTTTTCTAATTGCTTTTAATAAAAATGCATCAAATAGGAAAAAAATAATAGTATTTTTAATGATTGTTGTTTTGGGAGTGATAGCTACATTTTCACTATATAGATTGATAGGTAGTGATTCTTTTTATGATGCATTGGAAGGTATTATTGATAATGATTATAGTGATGATTATATGAGTGAAAAAAAATTTACAGAAGTAATTTTGAATGATTTGCGTCCTGATATTATTATTTCGTTTTTAATAATTGGCCTTACATTTCTTATTATTACATTCTTACTATTGAGTGAAAGGCTATCTAGGAGCAATAAGGGAGGGTTAATTGTATTAATTATTGCAATTCTTGTTGCTTTGGCTTTTCTCAATACTGGATTTTTCGAATTGGCTCGAAAGTAATTTAGTATGGTGGATTCGAATGAAAAAGAATATCTAGATTCTTAATAAGAATAAATTTTGTATTAATAGGATAAAAAGGAGAACAAAATGAAGAAAATATATTTAGCATCACCTAAGATGTCTGAAGAAGGCTATGAAAGAGAATATGTAAAAGAAGCATTTGATACAAATTGGCTTTCTACCGTCGGAGAAAATTTAAATAAATTTGAAGAGGAAGTAACCAAATATGTTGGAGCAAAATATGGTGTGGGGCTTGCTAATGGAACTTCAGCAATTCATTTGGGATTAAAAACACTTGGGGTAAAAAAAGACGATATTGTATTTGTATCGGACTTAACATTTTCTGCAAGTGTAAATCCAATTATATATGAGAATGCAACCCCTGTATTTATTGACTCTGAACCTGATACATGGAATATGAGTCCGGTAGCTTTGAAAAAGGCGTTTGAAAAATATCCAAATCCACGAGCAGTAGTTGTTGTTCATTTGTATGGAAGAATGGCAAATATGCGCGAAATATGTAAAATATGCGAAGAACATAATGTGCCTATTTTAGAGGATGCTGCAGAAGCATTGGGAACGATATATGATGGAAAATATGCAGGTACATTTGGAGAAGTGGGGGCACTTTCATTTAATGGTAACAAGATAATTACTACAACTAGTGGAGGTATGCTTGTTTCGAATGACGAAGAAAAAATTAAAAAAGCAAAGTTTTGGTCTACTCAAAGCAAAGAGCCAGTTAGACATTATGAACATAAAGAAATTGGATATAACTTTAGAATGAGTAATGTTTTAGCCGGAATCGGTAGAGGCCAAATGAAAGTATTAGAAAAAAGAGTTGCAGAAAAAACTCATATTTTCAAGTCATATAAAGAAGCTTTTAAAGAAATTGATGATATTGAAATGATGCCAGAACATAGTAATGAACGTTCTAATTATTGGCTTTCAACCATGACAATAAAAGAAACATCAAAGGTTAAACCACTTGATGTAATTGAAGCTTTAGAAAAGGAAAATATAGAATCAAGGCCTGTATGGAAACCTATGCATTTGCAACCAATATTTAAGAAATATGATTTTATAAACCATAATGAAAATGGTAAAAGTGTGGGTGAAGATTTATTTGATAGAGGAGTATGCCTTCCTTCAGATGTAAATATGACAGATGAAGATATTGCAAGAGTTATCAATATTGTCAAATCATTGTTTGAGTAATAAACTGAAAAGATGCTGAGGAGAAAAATGTATAAGAGGTTTTTTAAAAGATTTTTGGATATATTTATAAGTTTAATTTCTTTGATTATACTATCGCCGATTCTTTTAGTTATAGCAATACTTGTAAGAATTAATCTTGGAAGTCCTATAATTTTTAAACAAGAAAGACCTGGAAAGAATGAGAAGGTTTTTACATTATATAAATTTAGAACTATGACAGATAAAAAGGATGAAAATGGAAAATTGCTTCCAGACAGTGAAAGACGTACAAAGTTTGGCGATTTCTTGAGGTCAACAAGCATGGATGAGCTTCCAGAACTTGTAAACATACTAGTAGGATCAATGAGCATAATAGGTCCTAGACCGTTATTAGTTGAGTATCTTCCATATTACACGAAGGAAGAGCATCATAGACATGATGTTAGACCGGGACTTACTGGATTGGCGCAAGCAAATGGTAGAAACTTAGTTAATTGGGATGATCGATTTAAGATGGATTTAGAGTACGTCAATAATTTAACATTTCTTATGGACATAAAAATTATATTTAAGACTATAAAGATTGTATTAAAAAGAGAGGGAATAAGACAGGAAGGCCAGGCAACCATGGGAAGCCTTAACGAATACAGGAGTGGTAAATAATGAAAAAAATTGTAATAGTTGGAGCTGGAGGCTTTGGAAGAGAAGTTGAATGGCTTATTAATAGGATTAATAGAATAAGTCAGACGTATGATGTTGTTGGATTTGCAGATGATGGAATAGAAATAGGAAATCAAGTAGGTCACAGCAAAGTGATTATGAATACAGATGAGCTTAGCAAAGCATCAGAAAAATATAGCGTGGTGATTGCAATTGCAAATGCAAAAATTAGAAAATTGATTGCCGAAAAACTTGTTCGAAATGAGAACTTAAGTTTTCCAAATATTATTGATCCATCTGTTATTTATGAAGAAGAAGAAATTTCTATTGGAAAAGGAAATATTATTTGTGCAGGAACAATAATCACAGTAAATATTTCTATTGGCAATTTTAATATCATTGATATAGATTGTACTATTGGACATGATGACGTTTTAAAAAACTATGTTACACTATATCCAAGTGTTAATGTCTCTGGCAATGTTGAAATAAATGATTGTACTGAAATTGGTACTGGGGCCCAGATTATTCAGGAACTTACAATAACTGAAAATGTTATAGTAGGCGCTAGTGCAGCTGTTGTTAAGAATATAGAAGAATCAGGTACATTTATTGGTATACCTGCGAAAATGATAAAAGGAAATAGTTAATGAAAAAGCGTGTATTAGTTTTGAATTGTGGGACGACTGCATCTACAGATATAAATATGATGCTTAGAAATAATGATGAATATGAAATATGGGGAGCATCAACGCACAAAAATCACGGTATATATGTCTACAAAAATTATATTGAAGATATACCTAATATGAATGATGAGAACTTTATATCTGTATTGAATCAAAAAATTGATGAGTATGATTTTAAGTTCATCATTCCACAACATGATGATTTAGTTCTTTTTATGCAAGAAAATAAGGAATCGATACGTGCAACTATTATTTCTTCACCGCTAGAGACAGCTATACTATGCAGGTATAAAAGTAAACTATACTCAAAAATTGAAGAATTCGACTATTGTCCAAAGGTTTATTCGACAGAAAGTATTCAAGAATATCCAGTTTTTGCAAAAATAGATAACGACCAAGGTGGTAGAAATGCTTTTCTTATTCAAAATAAAGAAGAATTGGATTTTTATAATAATAGATTTAAAAATCTTGTTATATGCGAATATTTACCAGGTATAGAGGTGACAGTAGATTGTCTAACAGATAAAAATGGAAAATTGAAAGTATGCATTCCTAGATACGCAGATAGAATGCTTGCAGGAATTGATGTCCATTCATCTACTGTTGAAGATCAAGAAGAAATTAGGAATATAGCAGAGAGTTTAAATAAAAATATAAGCTTTAAGGGATATTGGTTCTTTCAAGTGAAAAAGTCAAAGGAAGGAAAATATAAAGTTCTTGAGATTTCATCAAGGTTTGCAGGAGGCATTGCTTATGCAAAAGCTTTTGATTTAAATTTACCACTGATGTCAATTAGAGAATTTGATGAAGATGCTGTAAATATAGCTAATTATAATAGCGACATCATGTGCAATGCAGACAAACAATTTTGGACAAGATATATTTTAACGGATAAAAATGGCAAAAGATTAGATTTCAAGAAGTTTGTGATTGATAAAGCATGCTTTGAGATTCAAGTAAATCCTATGCTTATGATGCTAGTTTATCAAGAAAAAAACAAAGGGAATACAATAATTATTACGTATGAGAATGAAGAAGATAAAGAAAAGGTATTATCGTACTTAAAGAATAACAATATATCGCCAGATCTCTTTGATATTGTTCATAGTGGAATTGAAAATAGTTCAGATGACGAGACAGTATATATTTCAAGGAATGATTTAGCTAAGCATAAGAGTGAAATAAAGTATCATTATACGTTGAATAATATTGACGTACTTCTTGATTGGAAAGGATAATATGGAAATTGGTAGCGATTTTTGGGAATGTACTGACCCATTAAACTCGAATAATGAAGCTTTTTGGAATATCGGAAAAGACAGAAGGTTTACATTATCTGGTAGAACAGCTATATACTACTGTCTAAAAAATATAATTTGCAAAAGAAAAATAATGAAGGCATATGTGCCTTCATATTGCTGTGATTCAATGATTGAACCTTTTCTGGATTTTGGGATAGAAGTAGTGTACTATAATGTATACTTTGATGGCGGATTAAAGTATGACATTGAGATTAGGAAAGATATTGATTTATTCTTAGCAATGAATTATTTCGGATACTCTAATACTAATATGGAACAATATATAAAAATGTTTAAGGAGCAAGGTACAAGTGTACTTGAAGATATAACACATAGTTTATTTTCTACTAAAAGATTTAGTGAGAATTCAGATTATGTGATAGGAAGCATTAGAAAATGGATGCCAGTTCTAAGTGGTGGGATTGCTATTTCTATGAATTCAAATTTTGAAGTGGATTTAAATACTAATTCTAATGAGAAAATGATTGAAAATAGAAATATTGCAATGAAGAGAAAAAGACAGTATATTTTTGAAAGTAGAGAGAAACTAAAAGATGAATTTTTGAAAGAATATCAAGAGAGTAATAAAGCATTAGGAGAAGATTATAAAGACTACTCAATGGATGAAAAGTCGTTTCAAATTATTCAAGGAATAGATATTTCAAGAATAAAAAGTAGACGAATTGAAAATGCAAAGACGATATATAAGATGCTAAAAGGCAAAGTCGATTTTCTAGTTAGTGATTATAATGACGAAGATGCACTACTGGCAGTTCCAATTATAGTAGATAACGATAAAAGAGATGCACTTAGAGACTATTTGAAAGACAAAAATGTGTATTTGCCAGTTCATTGGCCGTTATCAGATAAAAGAAATAATATTTTTGAACGAGAACTGTCACTAGTTTGTGATCAAAGATACGATGAAAAGCAAATAGCAGAATACATAGATTATATTGTTGATTTTATTAATAAAACAAAACATATAAATAATACAAAATAGAGGAAGCAAATGGGGGAAAATATAGATTTTTATTTTGATGAAAACTATGGAAAACTTTATGAAAAACAAGAAAATGGGCAACTTAGAATTTTTGAATATGAAGATGAAAACGGAAAAATTTCAAATCAGTTTTTAGTTAGAAAGATTCCGTCTGAAAACGTAGAAACTACTTATTATGACATAATTACGCCATATGGCTATGGTGGACCAATCATACATTATGCAAACAACAAAGATGCATTGCTTGATAATTACGAAAGACATTTTTCGGAGTATTGTAGGCAGAATAATATTGTTTCAGAGTTTGTAAGATTTCATCCTATTTTAAGAAATTACGAAGACTTTAAAAACATTTATAATATTAAGTTTATGAGAAAGACATTAGCAACTTCGCTTAAATGGGATAATCCAATTAAGGAAGAATTTTCAAAGAGCTGTAGGAAAAAGATTAGAAGTATACTAAAGAATGGTCTACGTTACGAGATTGAATTAAGTCCGGATAGCTTATCTGAATTCAAAAGAATATATGATTTAAATATGAAAAGAAAACACGCTAAAGAATATTATTTTTTTGATGATAATTATTATGAGGATATATTAAAATACTTTAAAGACAAAGTAGCACTCGCAAAAGTTTTTCTCGATGATAAGCTCATTGCGTGTGGATTATATTTTTTATCTGGAAAAACTATACATGCACATTTGTCTGGTACAGATACTGACTACTTAAAGTATTCACCAGCCTATATTTTAAAATATGGCACAGTACTATGGGGAAAAGAACATGGATATGAGCTTATACACTATGGCGGTGGTCTTTCAAATTCTGAAAATGACTCTTTATATATGTTTAAAAGAAAATTTGCAAAAAAGACGAATTTTGACTTTTACGTTGGAGAGAAGAATTGGGTATATGGGGACGCAAGTTAGAAGGAATTTTAAAAAATCTATATATGCCTTGAGTGAGTATGACCACAAGCTAAAAATAAATTGCACACCAGGGGACGGATGTTATTCATATTTTAAAATATGGCCATTGAAACTGGCTTAACGATATGGATATGTAGGTCTAAAATTTGATTAGATAAAAAGGGGACGAATTTCTAAGATAGTATAATAGATAAGTAATCTATATGAAGATAGTTTGCTAGAGGCACGTATTATTTGATTGGTAAGAATTAATCAATACAATTGCGTGCCTCTTTTTCGACTCAATTTTTATTTGATTAATTGTTTTTTTTGTGCGTTAAATTGAGTCGAAAAACAAGAGAGTATGTGTTAGCATACTCTCTTGTTCAGCAAACACATATGAAAATCATTTTTGCTTCGTCCCCTTTAATGAAAATATTAAAAGACCTACATATCTTACAAATAATAAATGGCCATATTCTAAAATATGAATAACATCCGTCCCCTGATGTGTAATTGATTTTTGGCTTGTAGTCGTACTCACTCAAGGTATATATGGATTTTTTAAAATTCCTTCTAACTTGCGTCCCTAAATACCCATTGATATATTGATATTCAAATGATATAATGACAAACGTGGAGGTGGGTGAACAAGATGGAACCCAAATCCTTAAATTTCTACTTTTTAAATTATAATTAAATAATATAATTATATATTATTATTAAATATTATAATTAAAATTATGATTAAGTATTATGATAAATTATTACGGTTAAATATTATGACTAAATATTATGACTAAAGATTATGATTAAAAGTTATGTTTTGAGGTAAAAATGGAAAGAGTAGATATTTTACTTGCTACATATAATGGTGAGAAATATTTGAGAGAACAAATAGATAGTATTTTAAGGCAATCGTACAAGGATTTTAGACTTATTATTTCTGATGATGGCTCAGAAGATTCGACAAAAGAAATCCTTGATGAATATGTACAAAAAGATGGTAGGATTATTGTATTTTGTCAAAAGAAGAACTTGGGAGTTACAAAAAATTTTGAATTTTTGCTATCTAAGGTTGAAAATGAATATTTTATGTTTTCAGATCAAGATGATATTTGGAAAGAAGACAAGATAGAGAAGAGTTTGAATAAACTTAAAAGTGAAAATGCAGATTTGGTTTATTCTGATTTGGAAGTTGTAGATGAAAATCTTAATGTTACTTATGAGTCATATTGGAAGCTTAAAGGTTTTTATAATAGGATAAAAGAGCATAATGACTTTAACAGTTTGTATTTGAACAACTATATTACTGGTTGTACTATGCTTTCAAAGAAAGAGTTACTTGATGTAATCCTGCCATTTCCAAGTGAATCTGAGTTTGTAATATTTGATTATTGGATGGCTTTGATGATTAGTCAAAAAGGAAAAATGGCATATATTGAAGAACCTCTTACTAAATATAGGCAGCATAAGAAGAATACTATAGGCTCGAGGAGGAGAAGCGATAGCATAAAGAGTTTTGAAGAAATTAGAGAGCTGTTCATAAGAGTCAAAATAGAACACTTTGAAGTATTTGTAAAAAATGGAAAGCGTTTTGAAAATGAAGAAATAAGAGCGTTAAATAAGCAAGCATTAGAGTACTTCAAGAGTTTGCCAAAAGTCAAACATGCAAATTTCAAATCTTGGGGGTTGTTCTTTAGATTATATAAATACGAAAATTTTAAATATAAAATGGAAAACTTTTTGATACTAAATTTTCCAGGAATTACAAGGGTATTATTTAAGATATTTAGGCATAAATAAAACAAGGAGGCACTATGAATATTATTAAACACAGAATTAATCAAATAAAATTTTATATAAAAAAATATGGTTTTTTTAAAACAATAAAAAAATGTATAAAGGTAGCAATTTATAGGATTATCAAATTTATAAAGAATGATAAAGAACTTCAATATGGTGACTATGGATGTTGGATAAGACATAATGAACTTTCTGATAGTGATATTCAAGAACAAAAGAAAGTGACTTTCCAATATTCACCAAAGATTAGTGTCGTTGTACCTATGTACAATACAAAGGAAAAGTTCTTTAGAGACTTGGTTAAGTGTATGTTGAACCAATCATACTCTAACTGGGAACTATGCTTAGCTGATGGAAGTCCGGAAAAAAACGAAAAACTTATGAAGTATATTGAGCAGGATGAAAGAATAAAATATAAATATTTAAATGGAAATTTAGGTATTGCAGGAAATTCAAATGCTGCAATTGAAATGGCGACAGGTGATTATATTGCCCTTCTAGATCATGATGATTTACTTGCAGAATATGCTTTATATTTTATGGTTGAGGCAATTAACAAGCATCCAAATGCTAGATTTTTATACTCTGATGAAGATAAAATCGATGAAAGCGATAACAGATATGATGCATACTTTAAACAAGATTTTGCACCGGATACTTTAAGGTGCCAAAATTATATTTGTCATTTTAGCATGTTCAAAAAAGAACTAATAGATGAGCTTAATGGTTTTAAACCTGATTATGATGGAGCACAAGATTACGACATTTTCTTAAGAATGAGTGAAATTACTGACCCAAAAGACATTATTCATGTTCCTAGAATCCTTTATCATTGGAGAGTTCATAGTGAATCTACTGCAAAATTAAATAGTCATGCTAAAAATTATGCTTTTGAAGCTGGAAAAAAAGCAATAGAGGATCACTTAAAACGTGTAGGGCTTAAAGGCACCGTGTCGGAAGGATGTATAGAGGGAATATATAGAGTAGATTATGACGTTATAGGTGAACCGATGGTATCTATAGTTATTCCAAACAAGGATGGAAAAGACATTCTTAAAGTATGTATTGACTCAATTATTGAAAAGTCAACTTATAAAAATTATGAGATTGTGGTGGTAGAGAATAATAGCACTACAGACGAAATTAGAGAATATTATAAAGAGCTAGAAAATGATAAGAAGACAAAAGAAAAAGTACGTATAGTATACTATCCAAACAAAGGATTTAATTACTCTGGAATAATCAATTATGGAGTAAAACAAGCTAATGGTGAGTATATCGTACAATTAAACAACGATACAGAAGTAATTACACCAAATTGGATGGAATTAATGTTAGGGTTCTGTCAAAGAAAGGATGTTGGTGGAGTTGGAGTTAAGCTATACTTCCCAGATGAAACTATTCAACATGCTGGCATTATAGTTGGAATAGGTGGAATTGCAGGAAACAGATTTAAGAGTATTCCAAAAGATGGACATGGATACTTTGCAAATGAAAGCATGATACAAAACTTAAGTGCTGTCACTGCAGCTTGTATCATGAACCCTAAATCTATATATGAAGAAGTTGGATATATGGATGAGGGGTTGGCTGTTGCATTTAATGATGTTGATTTTTGTTTAAAAATTAGAGAAAAAGGGTACCTTATTGTTTATAACCCATTTGTTGAATTTTGGCACTATGAGTCAAAGACAAGAGGAAGTGAAAATACACCAGAAAAAATTAAGAGATTCCAAGGCGAAATTTGTAGATTTGAACAAAGATGGCCTGAAATTCTTGAAACTGGTGATCCATACTATAACATAAATTTAACGTTGGATACTGAAGTTTATCATATGAAGAATATCAAGGTAAACTACTATAGTGAAGAGCCAAAGAAAGATAAGAAAAAGAAGAAAAAATAGTATATATCATAAAAATTGGAGAGAGTAAAGTTGAAAAGAAATATAGAAAAACTTAATTATTATATAAGACGATATGGAGTGTTAAAAACTTCTAAGAAAGTACTTAAAAGACTATTAAGAATTAAAGAAAAGAAAAAGGACAATACTGAAGAATATAGAAAATGGATAAGCAACAATGAACCGGATGAAAATGCGCTTAAAAATCAAGAAAATTATAGTTTTGAATACTCTCCAAAAATTAGCATAGTAGTACCTATGTATAATACTGATGCTAAATGCTTGAATGAACTTATTGAATCTGTTGTTAATCAAACTTATGATAATTTTGAACTTTGTCTTTCTGATGGTAGTGATACTTTTGATGAGGACAGGAAAAAAATTATTGAAATTATTAAAGATAATAAGAAAATCAAATATATAAAACTAGAAAAAAATAGTGGTATTTCAAGTAATACAAATGCTGCAATTGAGCTTGCTTCTGGAGATTACATTGGTTTCTTAGATCATGATGATCTGTTATCAAGAGATTGCTTATATGAAGTTGTGAAATGCATCAATGAAAAGCATCCAGATTTTATTTATTCTGATGAAGATAAAATCGATGAAAATGGTCAAAGGTTTGATCCATATTTTAAACCAGATTATTCACCAGAGACTCTAGAATGCAATAACTATATTACGCATTTTTCAGTTGTTTCAAAAGAATTGATTGATAAAGTTGGTGTTTTAAATCCAGAATTCGATGGTGCTCAAGATTTTGACTTTGTACTTAGAGTAGCTGAAAATACATTTAAGATAGCACATATTTCAAAAGTACTTTATCATTGGAGGGTTACTTCAAATTCTACAGCAAAAGTTGCAGACAACAAACCTTATGCGTATGAAGCAGGGGTTAGAGTTATTGAGGCACACCTTAAAAGAACTGGTAAAAACGGAAAAGTTTCATACGGAAATGATGTGCCAGGTATATATAAGATAGAATATGAAGTTAAGGATAATCCTAAAGTTTCAATTGTTATTCCAAGTAAGGATAATATTAAATTGTTATCTGCTGCTATTAAATCTATTTTAAAATATACTACATATCAAAATTATGAGATAGTTATTATAGAAAACAATAGTGTTAAAAAAGAAACCTTTGATTATTATGATGAAATTGTTAAAAATCCTAAGGTTAAGGTATTTAATTATAACAACAAGACTATGCAGGATGCGGATTGGGAGGATTCTATCGAGAATATCGAACAACTTGACTCAGAAGAGATAGGACAACTTTTAGAGGATAACCTAAAGAATGAGGAAAAAAACGAAGGTGAATTCAATTATTCTGCTCTTATAAATTTTGCTGTTAAACTTGTGGATTCAGATTATATAGTTCAATTAAATAATGACACAAAGTTAATTACTCCAAATTGGCTTGAGCTTATGTTAGGATATATGTGCCAAAACCCAGAAGTTGGAGCTATTGGTGCAAGATTATATTATGATGATAAAACGATTCAACATGCTGGCATCATAGTTGGACTTGGTGGATTTGCAGGAAATATGCTAGTGAACCTACCATATGGTACACATGCATACTATGGTAGAGAAGCAGCTACTAGAAATGTTATGGCAGTTACTGGTGCTTGCTTATTTACTTCTAAAGAGATGTACAATAAAGTTGGATATATGGATGAAAAGAATTTTAAAATAGCTTTAAATGATGTTGACTTTTGCTTAAAGATATATGAACAGGGCTATAGAATTGTTTATAATCCATATGTAGAATTGTGGCATTACGAATCAAAAACAAGAGGATATGAGTATTCTAAAGAGCAAGAAGGAAGATTTGAAAAAGAGGTAAATGCGTTTAAGAAAAAATGGGGAAAATATTTAAATAAGCATGACCCATATTACAACAAAAATTTAAGTTTAAATTCATGCAATTATGAAATTGATTCTGAAATGCATGTATAAACATGACTAAAAATGGCGGACTAAATGGAGGAGAAAATGGAAGAATTAAATGATGGAGAATATAAAAGTATTACGCTAAAGGTATTTGAAAGTATTGAAAAGTTTGGACTATGGATATTAAATAAAATACACTTAAGATTCTTAGCAAATTTTTACAACAAGCATATTGAAGTTATGAGATATTTGATATGCGGAGCACTTTCCACAGTTGTAAATATTGTAGCGTATATCATAGCTAGTAAAATACTATTTATAGGACTTGGTGATGAAAGCAAAATAGTAAATATTAGTGAAATTTTTGCATTCATACTTGCAGTTATATTTGCATATTGGGTTAACAAGAGTATAGTATTTAAAAGTAAATGTAAGGATATCAAAGACTTGTTTAAGGAGATTACATCTTTTACAGGAGCAAGAATATTTACTGAATTTTTAAGTATTGGAATGATGAATTTTGCACTATGGATTCACTTCAATGATGTTGCTATGAAGGTAATAGCCAATATAGTTGTTATTATTGTAAATTATATATTTAGTAAGCTAGTTATTTTCAAGAAGAAGTAAGAGCATATAACAACATATTATTATTGAAAAAATTATATTTTCTATGATATAATGACGAAAATTAGTAACGATTATGAATATTATGAAAGGAGAGTATGATTTAAAATCATACGAATAGGAATTATGGACAAAGTTGCAGTTTTGGTGCCTTGCTATAATGAGGCAAAAACTATTAAGAAGGTAGTAGAGGATTTTAAAAGAGAACTACCTGAAGCTACAATTTATGTGTATGACAATAATTCAAAAGATGGAACTGATGAAATAGCAAGAGCTGCTGGAGCAGTTGTTAGATATGAGACTAGACAAGGCAAAGGAAATGTTATTCGTACAATGTTCAGAGAAATTGATGCTGAATGCTATGTTATGGTCGATGGCGATGACACATATCCTGCTGAAAGTGCAAAAGAAATGGTTGAAGCGGTATTGAATGAAAATGTTGATATGGTTGTTGGAGATAGACTTTCATCAACATACTTCACTGAGAATAAGAGAATGTTCCATAATTCTGGAAACGTCGTTGTTAGAGCCTTAATAAATAGAATTTATAAAGGAAATATTAGAGACGTAATGACAGGTCTTCGTGCGTTTAGTTATAAGTTTGTTAAAACCTTCCCTGTTATGAGTAAGGGATTTGAACTAGAGACAGAGATGACAATTCACTGCTTAGATAAAAACCTAAAAGTAAAAAATGTTATTATTGAATATAGAGATAGACCAGCAGATAGTCCATCTAAACTAAATACTATTCCTGATGGAATCAAAGTTATAAAAACAATTTTTGGGTTTTATAAGAATGTTAAACCACTTAAATTCTTTTCATGGATTGCATTTTTTGCGATAGTACTTGGGTTCTGTTTCTTTATACCAATCTTCATTGGTTTCTTACAAAGGGGAGTTGTAAAAATTCCAACACTTGTTGTTAGTGTATTGTTCTTTATGGCAGGGCTTCAATCTTTATTTACAGGACTTACATTAGATAATATTATACAAAATTCAAAGCAAAACTTTGAAATGAGATTAATAGAGGTTGAAAGAATACTTAAGGAAAGTAAAAAATGCGAAGAAATCAATGAAAACAATAATAATAAAGATAACAAAAAAAATAAGAAATAATATATAGAAGGAAGAAATTATGAGCGACATAAAAGTTTCTATAGTTGTGCCAATTTATAATTTAGAAAAATATATTCCAAGATGCCTTGATGCATTGGTAGGACAAACTTTAAAAGATATCGAGATTATTCTTGTGGACGATGGATCAAAAGACTCAGCTCCACAAATAATTGAGTTTTATAGAGAAAAATATCCAGATATTGTGAGAACTTTTCACAAAGAAAATGGTGGAGAGTGGTCTGCTCGTACATATGGCCTTAAAGAAGCAAGAGGTGAATATGTAGGATTTATAGATAGTGATGATGTCCCAGAAGTAACATGGGCAGAAAAACTATACAATGCTGCTAAAGAATTTGATGCAGATATTGCATTTAGTGGATATGATAGAATTGATTTAGATACGGGAAAAGTTGTTTCTGTTGAAATGACACAATATGGAAAGATGATGAAGGAAGTAGATTGGAGTGACGATTTTATTGTTTATGCCAATCCTTCATTATGGAACAAAATATATAGACGTGAACTTGTTAAAGATAGTGAATTCTTACCATTTAGAGGTTGTAATGATACTTTGTTCTTGATAAGAGCATATATGGATGGGGCTAAGAAATTAGCCTTTATTCCAGATGTTTTATATCACTATTATTTAAGACAAAGCTCACAAATACATTCGCTTAATACTAAAGATATTGAAAACCTAAAGAAATATTTATTAGTTATGAAGGATTACACAAAACAAATTGGAAAATATGAAGAGTATAGAGATACTTTTGCAAATATGGCATTTGTTCATCTAGGGATTTCTTGGGCATTTATGCTTTCATATGATCCAGATGTTAAACTTAGAAAAGAACTTAAAAGCATAACAGAGTATTTAAATGAAAACTTTCCTGAGTGGAGAAATAGCAAAAATTATTCTATTTTCCACTGTTTCCCAAAAGGATTCAAATATATTTTAATTTGGGGAGTTCATTTGTTTTATAAGTTACACTTACCAATAGTGTACATTAGAGTTAATAGATTTGTAAGAGATGTTATAAAAAAAGAGGTTAAGTGGTAAGGAGTTTTGCTAAATGAAAGCAAAAGAATTATATAGTAAGATTGAGAAAAGCATTGTAGATTTATATACTAAAATCTCGGATATAATTAAAATTTTTCTAAGTAAAGATAAATTTGTCTTTATTAAGTTATTTATTTTATTTATAGTTGCATGTGCATTTTCTGTTTTATATGAATATAAGTACTGTATCCATAGATATGGATACGATTCAAAGGTGAGAATGATTATAGTAGCGGGGATTACTTTTTATGTGGGACTTCATTTCATTTTTAGCCTTTCGAAAATGTACAATTTTATTCATAAAAACAGATATTTTATTGCATGTGCTTTTTTAGTATTTGTGATGATATTTAAGCTGTCAGGTTCATCAATAGTAGAATACAATAGCTTAATTCAAAGTCATCATGGCGATGATAGAAAGTTTAATACATTGCTTGGAAGGTCTAGAATGATTAGGACTGATGAGTGGGCAACATCTACAACATATATTTTGTCACAAGCTAATAGTCAAACACCATTTAGCTATTTCTCTGATGTTCTTAGAGGTACATCTACAGATATGTTTACTGTATCTAATGGACCAGTTTTAGATATTTTATTATTAGGTAGACCATTTCAAATAGGATTTATCTTGTTTGGAAATAGTATGGGGCTTAGTTTCTATTGGTACATAAGATTGCTAGCTATGATGTTGGGTTCTTATGAACTTTGCTTAATACTTACTAAAAAGAATAAAAGAGCATCATTGCTTGGAATGATAATGATTACTTTTTCAAGCGCTACTCAATGGTGGTATTGTATGGATTCACTGATTTGGGGACAAATAGCGCTTGTAATGTTTTATCATTTTATGAATACAAAGAAAAAATGGGCAAAGTATTTAACAGCATTTGGAATATTAGTCAGTGGGCTATCGTATATATTTGTATTCTATCCAGCGTGGCAACTACCATTTGGCTATGTATTTCTGGGAATAGTTATTTGGATGCTTATAGATAGTATAAAATATGGTGATTATAAAATAAACAAACATGATGTGTTGGTAGCATGTATAACACTACTATGTTTAATAGCAGTTTTATCAAGATGGTACATTCTTTCGAAAGATACACTTGCTGCAGAGATGAATACTGATTATCCAGGAGAAAGACAAGAACTTGGTGGACATGCTAGAAATATATTCTCATATTTTTATAATATATTTTTCCCATTTAGAGATTATCTAAATCCTTGTGAATATGCTCAAATGCTTTCATTTTTCCCAGTTCCACTTATTTTGGGAATAGTTTATGCATTTAGAAATAAGAGAAATCTTCATTTTTGGGTTCCAATGTTAATTATTAATATATTTTTAACGGTATGGTGCACGGTAGGATTTCCAGCATTTTTAGCTAATATCACAAAGATGTCGATGGCTCAGGCAGGCAGAGCAACGATACCGCATGGAGTTTCATGTATTTATTTGTTGATTTTCTTAATTGGAAATTATGATGACCAAAGAGATAAGTTACTAAATAGATATGTAGCAACGTTTTTAGCATTTATTTGTACAGTATATGTTGCGTATAGAGCAAAACATACAATTGAATTTGCTGATGTATTTTTATATTTAGATGACGTAAAAATGATTTTAGGTTTTGAAATATTTTTTGCGGCTAATTTATGTTTGTTTAATCTTGCGCATCCAAAACTTAGAAAAATTGGTGGTGCGTTAGTAATTATAATTGCTTTAATGTCTGGACTAACAGTAAATCCAGTAATTAGCTCAACTAATATTTTTTATGAAAAACCTGTTGCTAAAAAGATGAATGAAATAAGAGAAAGTGACCCAAATGCTATTTGGGCTGTAAATGATGATGGATGGTATTGTAATGATTACCCACTAGCCAGTGGAATTAGGACAATAAACTCTACACAGCTTTATCCAAATTTTGAAATGTATGAAAAACTATTTGGAAAAGAAAAATTAGAAGATGTTGAATTTAGAGTGAAAGTAAATAGATATTGTCATATTAATTTTGTCATAGTTGATGAACCTTCAGATGTAGATTTAATATATCCAGACAATATAGCATTACTTGTTAATTATAAAGACTTACCAAAGCTTAATGTTAAATATATCATTTCATTTGATGACTTATCAGTTGAAAGTTTTGGAGAGTATTTTAAAGAATTATATAATGAAGATGGCACATATATTTATGAATTTGATCCTGCGGGATTAGCACAATAAAGCAAAAGAAGGGATAAACAAATTTTGGAAACTAAAAAAGTTGCAGTTGTAATGTCAACATACAATGGAGAGCAGTTTATAAGAGAACAGTTTGATTCTATTTTAAATCAAACATATAAAAACATAGAGATAGTAGTTAGAGATGACGGCTCGAAAGATGGCACTGTTGACATTGTTAAAGAGTATCAATCAAAACATAACAATATAAAACTAATAGAGGGCGAGAACCTTGGTTTCGTCAATAGTTTTTTTGAGCTATTAGACTTAGCAGATGCAGATTATTATGCATATGCAGATCAAGATGATGTTTGGCTGGAAAACAAAATAGAACTGGCAGTTCAAGAGCTAAATAAACTAGACGATTCAAAACCTAATATGGTCTTTGGTAATTCTGATTACTATGATGTAAATATGAACTTTATTGGTTATGGTGATAAAGATAAAAAGTTTTCATTCTTAAGGTCACTTTTTTCGTGCATAGGTCAGGGAATGACTTTTACTATTAACCAAAAAACAAAAGAAATGATTTCACAGCATAGACCAGAGTCATGCTTTTTCCACGATTGGTGGACATACATATTATGTATGGGACTTGGAAATGTTGCATACAATAATGTGACAACGGTAAAATATAGAAGAAGAAAAGAAAACGCAACTTCTGAAGGACAAGGGTATTTTAGACTTCTTGTATGGAGATTTAAAAACCTTCTTTTCGGAAGTGGGATGAAGGATATAAAGCAACAAATACTTAACTTTAAGAAGATTTTTTATAATGATTTGTCAGAAGAAAATAAAAAAATCATTGACCTGTTTGGAAATGAGAAGTATAGCTTTATTAAAGCAATCAAAAAAGCATTTTATCCAAAGAGAATTAGAAGCAAATTATCTGATGAAATAATGCTTAGAGTATTATTCGTATTTGGTTCATTATAAAATGGAAAGGAGATAATGATAAAGCTTTATCATTAAATTTATATGGAAAAGACAGACGAAAGAAAAGATTTTCTAAAAACATTTATATGGAATAGTCTTGGCACTGGAATTAATTCATTTAATTCACTATTTTTTCTAATTATTGTTACTAGAATAAATGGAACGGAGACTGCTGGAATTTTTTCTCTAGGATATGCAACGGCATGTATTTTATATACGCTTGCAATGTATTCGGGAAGACTTTGCCAAGTTACAGATGTAGAAGGGAAGATTAAAGATAAGGACTATATTGTTACGCGTCTTTTTACTTGTTTTTTAATGTGCTTAGGTGCTGGAGTTTTTTTAGCCATAAAAAGATATAGCTTATTTAAGACTTCTGTGTTTGTTTTGCTTGCATTATATAGAGGAATTGAAGCATTTGCAGATGTATTATATGGAGTAATGCAAAAAAATGGTTTCCTTTATAAATGTGGAAAATCGCTTACTGCCAAAGGACTAATTGGTGTAGTATTATTTGGGGTAATAGACTATTTTACAAAAAATATTGATTTGGCATGTTTATCTCTAATAGTGATAAATCTTATAATTTTATTTATATATGACTACTTGATAGTATCAAAGGATTTAATAGAAAAACCTAAATTCTTGATTGAAAATGTAGTCTCAATTTTAAAAAATGAATTTTTTGTTTTTGCAAATTCATTTGCGGGAATATATATACTTAATGCACCTAAATATGCAATCGATGGTTTTCTTACTGAAAGTGAACAAGCGATATATGGTTATATAATGATGCCTGCTACAGTAATGACATTATTTACACAGTTCATTGTTATGCCATTTTTAGGAAAAATGAAGGATATGTATGAAGCCAAAAAGCTTGATGATATAACTAAAACTACATTTAAGATAAAAATAGTAGTTATACTATTTGCTGGTTTTGCAGTACTTGCAGCATTTTTGCTTGGACCAGAAGTACTGGGCATTCTATATGGACTTGACCTTACAGCATATAGAATGAACTTATGCGTAATAATTGCATCATATGTATTCTATGCACTTTCATACGTTGACTTAGTTACTCTAACAACAATTAGACATACATTTGTTCAATTCGTCATATATATGATTTCTATGGTAGTAGCTTTTGTGGGATCAAATCTATTAGTTAGAACATTTAGTCTTGGAATAAATGGTGCAACATTTTCATGCACAACAACACTAGCTGTTCAATACATTTTGTATTTTATAGTTACCAATATAATTATGAGAAAAGTAAAAAAAGAGTTTAAAGATATAAATGCAAAGGAAATCGAAGCATAAAAATTGTGAGGATGTAAGATGGTTTTAATTTATTTTTTTAGTTTAATTTTCTTGATGTTTTCATTTATGAGTATGAAAAAATCAGACAAAGAGCAAAACTTTATAAAATGGCTTATTATAGGATTTGTATCAATATATGCATACAATATATTTATTGGTATGGTTCTGGGAATGATTGGCATAAAGGCATCGCTTCCTGTTTTAGGTTTAATTAATGTAGCAGTTGGTGTAGCATTAATTTGGAGATTTGTAACTAAAAAAGAACGTCAAAAGTATTTTTGCACAAAAATTCAAATAGCTGGATTATTATTAATAATTGTAGTTTGTACAGTAATGTTTGTAAAAGACTTATACATATACAATGGAGATATTAGTCATTGGGCTGTGGATTCAGCAGTTCATTATAGAGCAGCTAAGCATTATGCTGACTATCAAAAGATTTTTATAAATATAGAAGATAGAAGCTTTTTCAATTTTAATGTTATGCAACCAGGTGCATACATTAATGATGGAATATTTATGAAAACATTTTATGGACTTACAGGAGTAAATTATGCATATTTATTCCAAGCATTTGAGACTATTACATTATTTGTAAGTGGACTTGCATTTTATGCATTCTTTATAGATAAATTAAAGACCAAAAGAGGTCTTGTAGGAAGTATAATTCTATTTATATTATATATTTATGGATATCCATATAATTCATGGATATACGGATTTTCATATCTATCAGTTGGAATTGTCATGATTGCTGGTTTGATGTCAGTAGTTGAGATGATGTTTTCAGAGGATGAAATTTCTAAGAAGGTTGCTATTCCATTGATAGGATTACTTTCTTTTGGACTTATTTTTTCATATTGTTTATTCGTACCAGCGATATTTGCAGCTATTTGCATATATGTCTTCTTAAAAGAATTAAAATCAGAAAAGAAGTATTTGAAGATATTTGGAAAATATACTTTGATTATTACAGGTATGTTAGTAGTAATTACAGCATGTGGCATAGGATATTTATTTATACCTACATTTTTTATTGAAGGGCAGACTGACTTAGTTAGTGCTCTTAAAATTGATGGACAAATCTATTCAGAAACATATAAAGATTTTATTGCATATATACCAATAGCTGTTTTATATGTATTTGACTTGTTCAAACGTATAAAAGAAAGAAAAATCAAATACTTTGATGTATTTGCAGTTATTATGATTGGATATCTTTTATTATTGATTGTAGGCGTGCATATAGAAAAAGTAGCTTTGTATTATATGTTTAAAAACTATTTTATAGTTTGGATGGTAGTACTTGGAGCGGCAGTTCAAATGGTTAATACATATGTAGACGAAAAGCTATTCAGATTTGATTATATATGTATGATTGGATTATTTGCTTTATTCTTATTAAAAGGATGGGGTTCAGATAAAATATTTAGAACATATTTGATGTTAGTATTAGTTTTATATGTTGTTCTTCCACAATTACTTGAGAGAATTAATATATCGAAACTTGAAAATAACAAGATATACAGCTATATAAAGAAAAATGGCCTTAAAGTTTCAGTGGTTACTTATGTAGTTATATGGGGCATATTTGTTGGAAGTTGGGTATGGCTTAAAGCAGGACACCTTATTGGAGAAGAAGTTAAACATGCTCTCCCAAATTTGGTAGGTATATATTATATAGAAAACTGCGAGTATAGAAAGCTTATAGATTTGAATAATAATTTTAATAGCAATGAAATAGAACTTACTACCTATGCTAGAGAAAATTTGAAAGATATGACGGTAGAAAATACAGAACTAATTACTGAGGGGTATTTTACTAGAATTTGGGCAACGGCAATGCTTGAATTTTCAAGTAAGGATATTCCATATCAAAATGTAGTTCAAGATACAAATATTTACACTGTTGATGATGCAGTAAAAGATAATGAAAAGAAGTATATTGTTAAGCTAGTATCGAAAGATCAGACAAAGCTTAATGAATATAATGAAGTAATTCAAAATGTGAAAAAAATGAACAATATAGAAATACTAAAGGAAAATGACAATGGCTTTGTGGCTAAGATTAATAGAGAATAAAGGAGACGAAAATGTTTATTTCTTTGTTTTATATTGCAACAGTGGTTATACTTTTTGTTAGTTTTTTATTAGTGAAAAAGAGCGATTCAAAATTAAATTTTGTTAGTATGTGCATATTATCAGCTATCACATATTTGGCTTATAACATTGCAATTTGTATGGTATTTGGCTCATTTAATATTACTACTAATCTATTATTCCTATCTGTCACAAATATAATAATAGCTATATTATTTATAGTGATAATGGTTAGAAAAAAAGAAATTCAAAGCTTTGAATTTAGAATAAAAGATTTTGTAGCAATGTTTATTTGCCTATTGATCGTAGCATATATAAGCAAGTCACAATATAGGACATTTGACCTAACAGTTGCAAATGGGTCAGTTGATGCTTCAATGCATTATAGTGCAGCAACAAATTTTGCTGATAACATGAAGATACTAGCTAAAATTGACAATCAAACAGGATATAACTTTAAAACAATGCAAACAGGTGCGTACATAAACACTGGAATACTCATGAACATCATAAGAAACCTTAGACCAGCATACAAAGAGTATGTGACATTTAAGATTTTTGAAATAGGAATTTTGTTACTTAATACAGCTGCATTCTATATGTTAATCTCTAGAAAACTAAATAAAAAATTTGATTATTTTGTGGGTATGATTTTTGTAGTTCTATATGCATTTGCATATCCATATACCAGTTTATTATATGGCTTTTCATATTTAAGTGTTGCAATTTCATTTGCAACAGGACTTTTCTATGTAGCTAGTTTATATGTTGCAGAGCATACGGAAGAGATAAAAGATACAAGTAAAAAGGCAGGAAGCTTTCATGTAGTTAAAGAAAGCGATGATAGTAGTAATTCAACTTTGGAATTCATTTGGTCACTAGCTTTTATTATTTTACTTTGCATAGGAATTATCTTTTCATATTGCCTATTTGTACCAGCACTATATGCTTTTATATGTCTATACATATGGCTACAAGATTTGAAAGACAAGGGAGTAAGAAAGTATCTAAAGTTATTTAGTAGAAATACATTAATAGTTACAGGACTACTTCTTGTTGTTACAGTACTATCTATATTATATTTGGTAGTTCCTACATTTACAGATTCAGATCAAAATAGATTAACCGATGCAATAGGTTTTGATGGAGGAATTTATAAAGCGTTATTTATAGATTTTGTATTCTATGCACCATTTGTAATACTGTTTATAGTTAAATCATTTAGAAATAAAAAGCTTAATTATCAAACTGTAGTATTCTTAATTATGCTTGTACAAACAGTTGTTACATTTGCTGGAGTACTGTATGGTATAGTTTCCGCATATTATTTCTATAAAATCTATTATATTATGTGGATTGTTGCAGTAGATATGGCAGTAGAAACGTTTGCGGATTTAGATGATAATAAAGATTTGAGAGTCGTACTTTCTTCTGCACTTTGTATATGGTGTGTAATAATATATATGGGAATTTCTGGTAAAGAATTTAAAATTCAAGAAAAAGCTCCAACACTATTTGATGTTGCAAAGTCACCAAGTTTAGCAGGTATTTATTATGATACAAACGTACTTGCTACAGCTAATATAAATGTTTCATGCTTAGTAAATCCAGATAGACTTGCTTTAGCCGAGGAAATGGGCAAACAAAGTGATATGACTCTTAAAAATATGTTAGTTGGTGGAATGAATACGAATTGCAAAGCGTGGATGTATGTTGTTGCTAAAATCAAAAGCGGCGGAGAGTCAATTAATGATTTGCAAAAAGCAATTGTTGAAACAAACATAGATGACTTTATGGCTGACGAAACCAAGGAATATTTTGTTGTATATACAGACACAAAATATAGTGATACACCTCAATATAAAGTTATATTTCAAAATGATGCAGGTGCAATTCTAAAGAAAAGTAAATAAATTAAAAGGGAATAATAAAAGTGAAGATTGCTACAATTGTTGTAAATTATAATAGTGAAAATGATACTATTAATTTTGTAAATGCACTTTCAGCATATAACTCTATAGATAAAATAATAGTCGTAGATAATAAATCTACGGCTATTGGTGCATTTGAAAAAATTGAAAAACTTAGAAGTAGTAAAGTTGAAGTTTTACAATCGGGGAAAAATGGTGGATACAACTATGGTATAAATTTTGGAATTAAATTTATTGAAAGTAGTGGTGAAAAGTATGACTGCTACCTTGTTAGCAATTCTGATATAAAAATTGAAGAAGAGGCTATTAAGAAGTGCATTGAAGTATTAGAGCAAAGAAAAGATGTAGGTATCGTTGCTCCAAGAATGTTCAATAAGAACGATAAACCAATACGTAGAAGTAGTTGGAAAATCAGAACTTTTTGGAGAGATGTTGTACATAGTACAAGATTACTAGAACTTATTTTTTATAAAGTACTTAGAAATGGTGAATATAGTGATGAAGACTATAAAAAAGAAATACTTGAAGTAGAAGCAATTTCAGGCTCATGCTTCATGATTAGAGCGGATGCTGTAAATAAAATAGGATACTTTGATGAAAATGTATTTTTGTTTTATGAGGAAGATATTTTAGCAAAACAGATGAAGGATAATGGTTATAAGGTGATTTGTGTAAACTCACAAAAATTCATCCATTATGAGAGTCAAACAATAGGTAAGACATTTTCATATTTTACAAAGATGGTAAAACTATTTAAGAGCAAGATTTATTTCCAAAAGAACTACAATAAAGTAAACATCTTAGGTATAGCTTTATATTATGTTTTGTTTTTCTTCAGGATACTAGAACTCATTATAGAAATACCACTTAGAAAAATATTAAAAAAATAAAAGGTGATTATATTTATGGATAATGATTCAAAAGAAAAATTTGATTTAAAAGAAAATTTTAGTTTTTATGTATGCTGTTTTATCACATATTGTTTTATAGGATGGTTATATGAAGTAATATGGGAAGCTGCGATAGGGCATGGTTTTGTAAATCGTGGATTCCTATATGGACCATACCTTCCAATATATGGATTTGGTGTACTTATTTTATATTTCATACTTAGAAATATAATGAAGAAGAAGATTATAGTATTTGGAAAAATTAATATTATGCCTATAGTCGTATTTTTAATAATACTAGTTATCGCTTCTGGAATTGAATACTTCGCGAGCTGGATAATGGAACTTCTTTTTCACAAACGCTGGTGGGATTATAGTAAAGATTTAATAAATATTAATGGGAGAGTAAGTCTTAGAAATAGTAGTGTACTTACTTTAGGAGCAATGGTGCTTCTTTATATAGTACATCCGATTTTAAATAAATTATATAAAAAGATAAGTGAGAAAAAATTAAAAATAATATCTACGATAATCATTGTAGTAGTTACGGTTGATTTTATAGTAACACTATTAGGATACAGATAAAGTGATTTTTTAGTGATGAGGAGGACATAAGATGGTTATTGATGGTGAAGATACATATGTTGTTTCAATAATTATGGCGGCAGGAAAAGGTACACGAATGAAATCTAACAAGCATAAACTAGTTCACAAAATATATGGTAAAGAGCTAGTTAAACGTGTGGCAGAACTTGCTAAAAATGTTGGATCAGATGATACCATTGCCGTTATTGGGTATATGAAGGAACAAATTCAAGCTGTTCTTGGAGATAGCGTAAAATATGTTGAACAGGAAGAACTTTTAGGTACAGGTCATGCAGTATTACAGGCAAGAGAACTTCTTAAAGGGAAAAAAGGAAAGGCTGTTATTCTATATGGCGATGTTCCAATTATTAGAGAAGAAACTCTTCATAATTTAATTAGTAAGAGTATAAAAAACAAAGAATATGCGACTCTTTTAACTGCAATTTATGAGAATCCAACTGGGTATGGCAGGATAATTCGTGACGAAGGTGGAAATATCAAGGCAATTGTTGAGGAGGATGATGCTAACACTTACGAAAAACAAATAAAGGAAATAAACTCTGGCATTTATTGCTTTGATATTGAAGAATTGCTTTCAGCTCTTGATGAAATTAAACCTAATAATTCTCAAGGTGAGTATTATCTAACTGATGTTATTAAAATAATGAATGATAAGGGGCTTAAGACCGGTGCTGTTATAGTAGAAGATAACACAGAAATTCTTGGAGTTAATGATAGACAACAACTAGAACTGCTTACAAGAGTGCTTCGTATGAGAATTAATGAGAGTCACATGATAAATGGAGTTACGATCGAGGATTCAGGATGCACATATATACATGATAATGTAATTATTGGTAGAGACACTGTTATACATCCAAACACTACAATTAAAAGTGGTGTAATCATTGGAAGTAATTGTGAAATAGGTCCTAATGCTTATATAAGAGAAGGCTCAGTTATTGGAAACGATGTTAAGATAGGAAATTGCGTTGAGATAAAAAATTCGATTATTGGACACAGGACAAAAGTTCCACATTTTATTTATCTGGGTGATTGCAAAATAGGTGATGACTCAAATGTTGGATGTGGAACGATAACATGTAATTACGATGGGAAAGAAAAGCACAAGACGATTATTGGTGATAGGGCTTTCATTGGAAGTAATGTGAATTTCGTTGCTCCGGTAACTATTGGTGATGATGTGCTAATAGCAGCAGGTTCTACTATTACAAAGGATGTTCCATCAAATATGCTTGGAATTGCCAGGGAGAGGCAAACAAATATTGAAAGAAAAATAAAATAATAACTAATGAAAAGGAATGGAATATGGAGAAAAAACAAATTAACAAGAAAAAGCAATCTATGGCCATTAGTGTAGCTATTGCTATTGTTATTGGTATAATTTGGCAATTAATTGGATGGAAAGGAACTCATAGCTATACAAGATTTTCTCTTACGGGTGCACTAATTATAGCTGGAGTAGCCTGGTTTATATCGCTACATTTTACTGTTGGATTAAGAAAACTATACGACTATATAATAGATAGAAGATTTAGCTTATCTATTATTATGATTGTAGTGACTATATTTTTTGAAGTTTTTCAAACTTCAATAGGAGCAAAGGAGTTTTTGTTTACAAGGACTTCTATATATGGACCAATATGGAGTATTAGATTTTATTTGATGATATTGATTTCATATGAGTTCTTTATGACTATTACAAAGAACAACAAATATGTGTCATTTATTGGCGCGATTGTAATTACTTTTTCTGGACATGTTCAATACATGTTCAACTATACAAACGCTATTATGTTAGGAGAATTTGGTATAGTAAGCTTGAAAAAGTATATAGAAAATGTACTTCTTTTACATTCAAATTCAAATCAAAAAGATGTATATAGGCAAAGAAAAAATGTATGGCTAGTTTTGATGTGTATTAGTGGGCTTATTTATAGTTTAACATTTGAATCATTTTTGGTTTCATATGGATATGTATTCTTAGCACTTATTATTTGGCAAATAGCTAGTAATGCTAAAGAACTTAGAAATGCACATGAGTATAAAAAACTAGTATTTATTCAAATAGTTATTTTAGCGACAATATATATAATAAAACGATTCATTTATACTAGAATAGATGGATTAATAGTATATGATAGAAATGTATTTGGAACATTCGATTATCTATATACAATGTTTTTGCCATTTTATGAAATCGAGTATCCTGAACTTTTAGCATCATTTTTATCGTTATTTCCAATTCCACTTTTTATTGCGCTGTATTGCTTATATAGTGATGATAAGGGTGTAGAATTTTTGATGCCGATAGCTGTAGTATGTGTGTTAGAAGCAATAATTTATATGTCTGCAGATGAAGGAATTATGGCTACCATTAAATCAATTGCATTATTTAATGGTGTTAATAGAAATGTGCTACTAAATGCAATTAATTATACAAATTTACTATTAATCTTTTATTTTATAACTAATTTTGAAGATAAATTCTTTTCATTTAGATGGACAATTAGAATAACTATAATATCATCAGTACTTGCATTTATTATGCTAAGAAGACCAGAAGAAATTGCGTCAAGGTTTCATTTGACAATACTATCGATTGAATTTTGCTTATTGCTATTCACATTCTTGAATTTTGATGATAGAAGATATAAAACTTTATTTCTTGCAGCACTAATTGCTTTTACAGTGATACCAAGTGCATTTATATATCCAATTGCAGGAGGAGGAAAGTTTCTAGTACCTCCAGAAGAAGAGATTAGCATAGATGAAAATATAAATATGGAAGATTCAGATTTAGTAACAGGAAGTCCTGAGGAGTATAGTGAAATTCCAAGTGAATCTGGTGAAATAGTTGATGAGCCAAACTTATCAAATCCGAATACGAGGTAAGGTTTGCTAATAGTGCTTTTGTGAAAGTTTTGTGCCTTATGTGGTATTTTTGTAAAAGACTTTGACACAAAAGAAACGTGTGTGTATAATGTCTCTAATAGTTTTAGTCAATAATAATGTATAAAATAAAAAGGAAAGGAGCGTATGACATTTAATAATTAGTAATTAGAAAATGTAATTATTATTTTTAGGAGTCATACAAAAGTGAAAATGGAAAAAGTATTACTTATTGGAGCTGATGGTATGCTTGGAGGGGAACTAAAAGAAAGATTAGAAAAGAAATATGATGTTACTCCTACTACAATTGAAACACTTGATATTTGTGATAGAGATGCAGTTCTTGCAAAAGCAAAAGAAGTACAACCAGATTATATTATCAACTGTGCAGCATACACAAATGTTGATGGATGTGAAGTAAACTATGACCTTGCAAACAAAGTCAATGGAATTGCTGTTGCAAATATTGCTGAAGCAGCTAAAGAAACTGATAGTATTTTTATTCATATTAGTACAGATTATGTTTTCGACGGAAAACTTGATGTAAACCAAATATACACAGAAGACATGGAAGTTGGTCCTGTAAGTGCATATGGAAAGACAAAGCTACTTGGAGAACAAAATGCAGCAAAGGCAGGAAAATATTATATTTTACGTACAGCATGGCTTTATGGACTAGGAGGAAAGAATTTTGTAAAGACAATGCTTAGACTATCAGAAACACATGATAAACTTACAGTAGTTAACGATCAACACGGAAGTCCTACATGTACAACAACTTTATGTGAGATTATTGAAGGTGTTATGGAAAAGCACCCAGCATATGGTATTTATCATTCAACAAATGAAGGATTTACAACATGGTATGACTTTACTAAAAAGATATTCGAGTATGCAGGAAAGACAACTGTTGTTGAACCTGTTACGTCAGAACAATATAAAGAAATGAACCCTGCATCTTCAGATAGACCAAAGAATAGCCAATTATCTAAAGAAAAATTAAAATCAATAGGTATTGTACCAGCAAAATGGGAAGACGCATTAGCTGGATATTTAAAGGAGGAATTAAAATAATGAAGGGTATTATTTTAGCGGGAGGAAGTGCCACAAGATTATATCCTGTGACGCTTGCAGTTTCTAAACAAATGCTGCCAGTTTATGATAAGCCAATGATTTATTATCCACTATCATTACTTATGATGGCTGGTATTAAGGATGTTCTTATAATATCAACACCAGTTCATATGCCTGCATTCCAAAGCTTATTAAAAGATGGGTCTCAACTAGGAATGAACTTTGAATACAAGATTCAAGAAAAACCAGTTGGGTTAGCAGATGCATTTATCTTAGGTGCTGATTTTATAGGCGATGATAATGTTGCTTTAATTCTTGGAGATAACATGATTTATGGTTCTAGAATTGAAAGAGTTTTAAGAGCAGCAAGTCAATTAAAAGACGGTGGAATTATCTTTGGTTATAGAGTTGCTGATCCAACATCATATGGTGTTGTTGAAATAGACAGAAACGGAAAAGCTATCTCTATTGAAGAAAAACCAGATAAACCAAAATCTGATTTTGCAGTACCAGGTATTTACTTCTATGATAACGAAGTTGTTAAAATTGCAAAATCAATTACACCATCAGCTAGAGGCGAATTAGAGATTACTGATGTAAATAAAGAATATATGAATAGGGGAAAATTACAGGTTATTCCACTAGGTAATGGTTATGCTTGGTTTGATACAGGTTCTGCAGATAGACTTTCAGATGCATCAGACTTTGTAAAGGCTATCGAGCTTAGACAAGGTATTCAAATTGCTTGTATAGAAGAAATTGCTTATAGAAATGAATGGATAAACAAAGAGGAAGTTTTAAAAGAAGCTAAGAAATATGCTAAGACAGAATACGGAAAATATCTAAGAAGAATTGCAGCGCAAGACTTTGATCAATACAAAGCAATATACGAAAGCGAACTATTCAGCACTCCTTTTTAGCGCCGACCCTTTTTGACAGAAAATTGTCAAAAGTGCCAGACCTATAGGGAAGAATAATAGAAAAAATATGTTAAGGGGTGTCCCTTTTGACAATTTTCTGTCAAAAAGTGGCGACCCTATGAAAGGAATTATAATGGGAAAGTTTAAAAGAATTGATACTTCAATTGAAGGTGTATGTGTAATTGAGCCAACTGTTTTTGGAGATAATAGAGGTTACTTTATGGAAACATATAGTCAAGCTGACTTCGAAGAAATTGGCATTAAAAATGTTTTCGTTCAAGACAATCAATCAAAATCAAAAAAGGGTGTTTTAAGAGGATTACATTTCCAAAAAGAAAATACTCAAGCTAAGATTGTTAGATGTATTAAAGGTGAAGTTTTTGATGTTGCTGTTGATTTAAGACCTGGAAGTAAAACTTATGGAAAGTGGGAAGGTGTAATTCTTTCTGAAGAAAACAAGAAAATGTTTTTAATCCCAAGAGGATTTGCTCATGGTTTCTTGGTATTATCTGATGAAGCTGAATTTGCATATAAGTGTGATGATGTTTATAATCATGCTGCTGAAGGTGGATTAAAATGGAATGATCCAGATGTTGGAATTAAGTGGCCAGAAGTTCCAGGAATGAAACCAGAAGAATATCTTACTTCAGAGAAAGATGCGCTATGGCCAACTCTTAATGAATTAAAGAATAGTGATTTATTTCAAAATCTTAAATAAGGAGAAATAATAATGGATAAAGTTAATTTTGTTTTATTGATAATAATTGCCGTTGCACTTGTGGGTGGAATGTATTTTTTGTCACAAAAAATAGATACATTAAACACAGAAGTAACAAATTTAAAGAATAGTACAGCCAATGCTGTAGATGTTGCCGAAATAAATACAAATTCTACGAACACCAAGAGTGAACCAACAAAAAGTGGAGATAAAAAGGAAAAAGTAAAAGTTGAATTTGATCCAGATAAGGTAAAAGTTGGAGAAGAAAACGGTATCTATGAAGTAATGGATGAAGACGACGTATCATTAGATGAGTTAGGAATGACAGTAAATATAGAAGATGGAAAAGCATATGTTTCTGTTAAGTTTGTAAAAGATTATACAGGTGAGATATATGGCATTGATGAAGAAGTTGAAAGAGAAGAAATAACAGGATTTGACGGTGAACCTGTAATGTGCTTTATGGCTGAAACAGGTCAAGATATTACAGCTCCAAGACTATGCTTCTTGATGGAAGATGGCACAGTAGAATACGTTGATAGTGCGAAAATGCTTAAATCTAAAAAATATGTATCTGAAGGAAAATTAGGTAACTTAAAAGATATTGTTGCCTTTGAATATGTAAGTGTTGCAGATGCAGATATGCCAGAAACTGGACATGTTTCAAGCGTAGCTATTGACAAATCAGGGTATGCTTATGATATATTTGTTGTAAATGACTAGAAATAATATAATGTGTAATAAGGAAGGAACAGAAAAAAATGAAAAATATTTTAGTAACAGGCGCTGCTGGTTTTATAGGAGCTAACTTTGCAGAATTAATGGTAAAAAAATACGAAGGAAAGTACAATATCATAGTTTATGATAAGCTTACATATGCAGGAAATATGCATAATCTAGATAATGTTAAAGATAAAATTACTTTTGTTAAAGGTGACATTTGTGATTTTGACACTGTTATGGAAACATATAAAAAGTACAACATTGATGGAATTGTACATTTTGCTGCAGAGTCACATGTTGATAATAGTATTAAAACCCCATTCATATTCACAGAGACGAATGTTTTAGGTACACATACATTGTTAGAAGCTGCAAAACAATATTGGGGTGAAGGAAGTGAGAACAAATTTGTTCATGTTTCAACTGATGAAGTATTTGGAACACTTGGAGAAGATGGATTCTTTACAGAAACATCTCCAATAAAACCAAATAGTCCATATTCAGCATCTAAAGCATCATCTGATTTGATAGCATTTGCATATGCTGAAACATTTAAAATGAATGTTAGTGTTACAAACTGTTCAAACAACTATGGACCATATCAACATCATGAGAAATTAATTCCTCATATGATTAGCTTAGCTCTTAAAGATGAACCACTACCAGTTTATGGAAAAGGTTTAAATATAAGAGATTGGCTATATGTTGAGGACCATTGCGAGGCTATAGATATTATTTTACATAAAGGTAAAAAAGGCGAGAGATATTGTATTGGCGGACATAACGAGAAAAGAAATATTGAAATAGTCAAACTTATTCTTGAAAGACTTGGAAAACCTGAATCACTTATTAGTTTTGTTACTGATAGAAAAGGCCATGACTATAGATATGCAATCGATCCTACAAAACTAAAAAATGAATTTGGATGGGAACCAAAAACAATGTTTAAAGATGGTATTGTAAAAACAATAGATTGGTATATTGCTCATCCTGAGTATCTTATGAAATAATATAATACATTATAAATATCAAAAAAGGCAGTTCAAAAAAGAACTGTCTTTTTGATTGAATGCTTTCCATATTTTCATAAAATAAAGATTTACATATAATAAATAGATTTTCAATGCATCGCTTAATTACCGTATAAGTAGACATAATGCTGAAAAAATGCTATAATATTATTGTATTCTATTGATATATAAAATTTACATAATTAATATATAATAATTTGGGCAAAATGGAGGGCCAAATGAATAATTATAATATGAGATTTGATTTTGAGGAATATAATGGTACAGTTCAAAGTTTTTTTAATAGTTTGGTCAATAATAGTTATGCGACTTTTAAAAAGCAAATAAAAGATAGAAAAATTCTTAAAGGACATAAGCAGCCTATTGAGAAGGATACATATTATCAAATAGAGGAAAGTAACATGAAGTTTTTTATAAGAAATGTTGAAGAATTTTTACATTATTATTATGTTAATGACAAAAGAAGTTTCTATAATGTATTATCAGCCGTTCAAAAACTTAAAGCTATAAGTGTATTAGATGATAAAGACAGAGGTGCTTTTGGCGTTACACTAAACTATGATACTATTTTGATTAATCCTGATTTAAAGAAGAGTTCTTTATTAACATCTAGTCAGAGAAAAAGACTTTATGTTTTTCATGAGCTTGGACATATGGTAAATAAAGCATGGTTAGATGAGCTTGGAATAATTTTAGATGGGCAGCCAGGAATGCCACCTCAAAGTAAAGATTTATTCATGGATGGCTTCAGGTTATTAGATGAAGCGACTACACAAGATCGTGCAGAACAAATGGCTTATTATTATGCTAAAACTGAGAGACCTATGTTATATAAATGTTGGGATCAAAGAAATAAAATGTATAATGGTGAGGTATATAAAACCAATTTTGATTATTATGGGGAACTAGAACCCATAGCTATAGAATTTGGAAGAACGCTAAAAGGGATTGGAAAAATAAGTGATGATAGAGAGGCAATGTCAACTTTAAGTAAAAGAGCGTTAAAGCGTTCGTTTGCAAATGATATTATTAAAGAATATACTAAAGATCAACAAATTCCATATCTTTTAAGCCTAATGAGGTATATGGGAATGCTTAAGAGAGCCTCATATGCAAGGTTTGGGAGGGGAGATAAGAAATGTCTTAAAGACTCACTAAATATAAAGAATTCTTTTTCTAAGATGGCTTCAGAAATTAGGGATTTTGGAGATCCTGTGGATATTATTTATGAGTAGTAAGTTTAAAAGAATATTATTTAAAGTATTTTTAAAATAGTATACTATGTAGCATAGTATACTATTTTATTTACTTTTAAAAATCTTGAATAAATCGGCATTTAATAATATAATGTTATCAAATTTTGAAAGGATGTATAAAGTATTTTGGAAAAGTTAGTAGTTATCGATGGAAATAGTATATTAAATAGAGCGTTTTATGGAATTATGGGAAGTAGAATGCTTCAAACAGCGGATGGGACATATACCAATGCAGTTTATGGTTTCCTTGCCATTCTATTTAAACTTATGGAAGATGTTAATCCAGATTACTTAGTGGTTGCATTTGATGTGAAGCATCCTACCAAAAGACATGAACTATATAAAGATTACAAGGGTACTCGTAAAGGGATGCCAGATGAACTGGCAGTTCAAATGCCTATTATAAAAAATGTTTTAAATGCAATGAATATAAAGATAATAGAAAAAGAAGGTTATGAAGCAGATGATGTTCTTGGAACTCTTGGAAAATACGCAGAAAAAGAAAACATTGATGTTACACTTCTTACAGGAGATAGAGATTCATTTCAACTTGCTTCAGATCATATTACTATTAGAATTCCAAGAACTAAAGGTGGAAAGACAGAAACAGAATTATTTGATAGAGAAAAGATTAAAGAGGTGTATGGACTAGAGCCTAAGCAATTAATTGAAGTAAAAGGTTTACAAGGAGATGCCTCAGATAATATTCCTGGCGTACCTGGAGTTGGTGAGAAAACCGCTTTAAAGCTAATTCAGGATTATGAGTCGATTGATAATATTTATCAAAAACTTGAAAATGGTGAAGAAATAGCCAAAGGAAAGTTAAAAGAAAATTTAGTAAATAATAAAGATCTTGCTATGCTTTCTAGAACATTGGGCACAATAGATATAGATGCACCGATTGAAAAAGATATGGAAGCGTTTAGAGTAAAAGATTGGGATAATAACAAGGTACTTGATTTATTCAAAGAACTTAGATTTAGAAAATTCATTGAAAGATTTAATCTTGAAGAAAAAGCTATGGAGTCTTCTAACGAAGAAAAGACAATTGCCAAGGATTTATTCGAATATGAAATAATTGAAGATAGCTCTAAAGTTCAAGAATTAATTCAAAAGATTAAGGATAAAAAAGAAATTCATTATTACATTGAGAAGATACAATCAGATAATCCACAATATATTATTGGAAAAGAATTTTCCAATATAAACATTTATCTTGAAGAAGAAAACAAAGTATATGCGACAAAATTTGATAAGAAAGCATTTAAAGAAATATTTGAAGATGAAGCTATTCTTAAATGCACTCATAAAATAAAAGAAGACTACATTATATTAAAAGCAATGGGAGTACAACCTGAAAACATGATGTATGATGCAGAGATTGCTGCATATGTTTTGAATTCTGTTACAGGAGCATATAAAGTCGAGGAAATTGGACTTCAGTTTTTAGATGTTGATGTCGAAGGTTATTCAAAGGAAATGAATTCAGAAGAACAAGTAAGTCTATTTGATCAAAGCAGTGAAGAAAATAATGAAGATAGCAAACCCGATTACAAATATGCAATGTATGCTTATATTATCTCAAAGACAAAAAGTGTTTTAGAAGAAAAACTTGAAAGTATTGGCTCACTTAAATTATTTAAAGAAATTGAAATGCCTGTAAGCACAATTTTGGCAGAAATGCAATTTGAGGGCGTTTACGTGGATGTCAAAGAATTGATCAAATATGGAGATAATCTAAAAAAACATATTGAAGAAATAAGAATAGATATATATAAGATTGCTGGAGAAGAGTTTAATATAAATTCTACTAAGCAACTTGGCGAAATTCTTTTTGATAAATTAAAACTTACTCCTTCAAAGAAAAATAAAAATGGATATTCTACAGATGTTGATGCTCTTGAAAAAATCAAAGCTGAACATCCAATTGTTCAAAAAATACTAGATTATAGGCAGTTAGCTAAATTAAATTCTACATATGTTCAAGGAATGATTAATTACATTAATGAATATACAGGCAGGGTTCATACATATTTTCATCAGACGATTACTTCTACAGGAAGGCTAAGCAGCAGTGATCCTAATCTTCAAAATATTCCTACTAGATATGAACTTGGAAAAAAATTAAGAAAGGTTTTTAAACCAGAAAAGGGTAAAATTTTCTTAGATAGTGATTATTCGCAAGTTGAACTTAGGGTACTTGCACATATGGCAAATGATGCTACAATGATTGAAGCATTTAACTCAAGAGAAGATATTCATACAGTTACTGCATCTCAAGTGTTTAATGTTCCAATCGAGGAAGTATCAAAACAACTTAGAAGCAAGGCAAAAGCAGTAAACTTTGGCATTGTATATGGAATAAGTGACTTTGGCTTAGCAGAACAAATTGATATTAAAAGATATGAAGCCAAACAATACATTGAACAATATTTAGAAACATACCATGGTATTAGAGATTTTATGACAAATGTTATAGAAGATGCTAAAAAGAAGGGTTATGTCGAAACTCTTTATGGTAGGAGAAGGTATTTACCGGAACTTGAGTCAAAAAACTATATGATTAGAAAATTTGGAGAAAGAGCAGCAATGAATACTCCAATTCAGGGGACTGCTGCAGATATCATGAAAATCGCAATGATAAAAGTCTATAATGAGTTAAAAAATAGAGGTTTGAAATCAAAGATTGTATTACAAATTCATGATGAACTATTAGTGGAAACACTTCTTGAAGAGAAAGAGGAAGTAAAGCAAATTTTAAAAGAATGTATGGAAAGTAGCGCAGTTTTATCTGTACCTCTAACCATTGAAACAGAGGAAGGTAAGAATTGGTATCAAGCAAAATAAGGAGACTATAATGAAAAATATAATTAAAATAATTATTCTAGTTGTAATTCTCGGTGTTTTAGTTTTTTCAATTGTACATACTAGAAACAATATTATTGAAAAAGAATTAAAAGAACAAGAAGAAGCTGAGCAGTTTTATGAACCGGTTTCAGAAGAGGAAGAATATGAAGACAGCATAATAACATATGAAGACCCAGAAACAGAAGATGAAGAAGAGAGTAATGCAGAAACCGAAGAAACTTTGGAAACAGAGGTACAATAATGTTTTATACTTATATTATAAGATGTGAGGATAATTCACTTTATACTGGAATAACTACAGATGTCGAAAGAAGGTTTATTGAACATCTTTTTGATGAGAAAAAAGGTGCTAAGTATACTAAGACTCATAAACCAGTGAAGGTAGAAGTATTTTGGAAATCTGAAGATAAGAAAAAGGCTAGTAGGCTTGAGTTTTATTTAAAGAAACTTACCAAACCTCAAAAAGAAAGAATTATAAAAAATGATGATTTCAGTGTGTTTGGGGAAAAAATTAATCATGAAGATTATAAAAGAATAGTATAATTGGTATTTTACATAAAATTATGTTGACAAATACATAGAATGATATTAAAATGATAGCGTATTATCAAGAGTGAGTTAGAGAATCGGCTCGATGACCTCACAGCAACCTATTAAATTAGGTGCTAATACCGACAGAGCAGAGAAGCTTTGAGTGATGATTAAAACATTATATCAAATATTAAGGACTCTGCTGCGTGTGGAGTCCTTTTTTCTGCTGAAAATATAGGAGGTAGATATATTATGAAAAGATTATTCACGTCAGAAAGTGTTACAGAAGGGCACCCAGATAAACTGTGCGATTTGATTTCAGATAGTGTGTTGGATGCATATTTTGAGAAAGACCCATATTCACGTGTGGCATGTGAAACTGTGGCAGGCAAAGGACAAATATTGGTTACTGGAGAAATTACATCAAGTGCAGACATTGATATAGAAAGAATTGTTAGAGAAACAATAAGAAGAGTTGGATTTGACAATGCAGAAACAGATATTGATTATAAGACTTGTAAGGTACTTCTAAATATTTCAAAACAGTCTGCAGATATTGCGATGGGAGTTGATAAATCTTTAGAAGACAAACAAGGAAAAAGAACTGAATCTGAGGGTGCTGGAGATCAAGGAATGATGTTTGGTTTTGCAACTGATGAAACTGAAGATTATATGCCAATGCCAATTGATTTAGCACATAAACTTGCCAAAAGACTAACAGACGTACGTAAGGAAAAAATAATTGATTATATAAGACCTGATGGAAAGGTGCAAGTTACTGTTGAATATAAAGATGGAAAACCAAGTAGAATCGATACAATTGTTGTATCAACACAGCATAAGGATAAAATAGATATGGATATGCTTAAGGCTGATATTAAGAAATATGTAATTGAACCAGTTGTCCCTAAAGAATTACTAGATAAGGATACAAAATACTTTATTAACCCAACAGGTCGATTTGTGATTGGTGGTCCACTGGGGGATAGCGGTCTAACTGGTAGAAAAATAATAGTAGATACATATGGTGGATACAGTAGACATGGCGGAGGAGCTTTTTCTGGAAAAGACCCAACAAAAGTTGATAGGTCTGCTGCATACATGGCAAGGTATATTGCTAAAAATATAGTTGCAAATGGCTTTGCAAAGAAATGCGAAATACAGCTTTCGTATGCAATTGGTATCGCCAATCCTATTTCTATATATGTTGATACTTTTGGCACAGGAAAAATTCCAGATAGTGAAATAGTAGATAAAATCAGAAAAACATTTAAATTGACTCCAAGAGGTATTATAGAGAGTTTAAATTTAAGAAGACCAATATATAAAAGTACTACTAATTATGGACATTTTGGAAAAAAAGATTTGCCTTGGGAACAAATAATAAAAATGGTATAAATAATGTTACATTTACATTAAGTAATCCTTGATATTGTTGACTTTAAAAATTATTATCTATATAATTTTCATGAGTTATATTAAGTATGTGAAGCTGATTTGGCGTTAAAATATAAACTAAAGAAAATCAAGAGGTGATAAATTTTGAAGTATAGTATAAAAAAGTATATATATATATTATTAGTCATTATAATTTTATCAAGTGTTTGTGGCTTTTTTATTCCAACAAATACAGTTTATGCAGCTCAAGGAGCAAAATATAATCTTACACCAGATGTTGACGGCTTAGATGATGCACTTTATCCTGGATTTAAATCTAGAATTAAAGCTGTTCAAGCAAGTCATCCTAATTATAGAATACTATTATATTATACAGGTTTAGACTGGAATGAAGTTATTACCGCTGAATATCAAGGTCACGGCGGTTCGCCAATTAACCTATTCCAATTAGGTGGAAACTATAATGGGAAATGGATTTGCCCAATATGTGGTAATAGAGCATATGATAATGGTTCATGGTGCTGTGCATCACTTGATGCTTTAGCATATATGATGGATCCTAGAAATTCTTTAAATGAGAGTGATATATTTCAGTTTAAAGATTTAGAGGGCTCCGATGTACAATATGAAGATATTGCTAGAGTAGTTTCTGGATATGGTGCATTTATAAATAATGGTGAAGCAATTCAAGCTATTGTAGATGCAAGTAATATGTATAATATAAATGGTTATTTCCTTGTGGCAAAGATTATAAATGAGCATGGAAAAAATGGCTCTACGCTTAGCAATGGACAAGGATATAATGGAAATTACGTTGGATGTTACAATTATTTTAATATAGGCTCATTTGGAAATGGTGCTGCGAATATTATTAATAGTGGTTTAAAAGCTGCTCAAGATAGAGGTTGGACTTCAATAAGAGCATCAATTTTAGGTGGTGCCCAAGTAGTAAAAGATTCTTATATTACAAGATATAGTCAAAATACACTATATTATCAAAAATTTAATGTTTCTGGAAAGGCGCTTTTAAATTCTCACCAATATCAACAGAATATCATGGCTGCTCAAAGTCAAGGAAGCAGTTTAAAAGCTTATTATGCTAATACAAATTCGGTATCGAGTTATACATTTATAATACCGGTATTTGAAGGTATGCCAGCGGCCCCTTGTGCTAGACCCGACATTACTCAACCAAGTACTTTAAGCTATGAAGATGGCGTTGTTAGAAATGTTAGTTCATCACTTAAAGTAAGAGCTTCTGCAGGGGGAACCCCTATTGGAGCATTGAATAATAATGAATCAATAAAGATTATCAAAAGAGCAGGAGGCCCAGTAAATGGATATTTTTGGGATCTTATAGTCTCTAATCAAGATGGTACATATGGATATGCTGCTAGAAATATTGGTGGCGATGAGTGTATTGCTTCACTTGGAACTACAGGAAATATTTCTTCAACTTCAAGTCCTGTAGTTACTCCTAGTCAACCAACTGTCCCAAATACTCCTGCACCAAATACACCTCCATATGCTGGAAAGTATACAATAGGTGCAGATAGAATGAAGTTCCATCCATCAATGAATGTTGGGGAAGTATACTCTATATGGGCAAGAGCAAAAGTAACAGAAAAAAATGGTGCTCTAAAATTAAATGGTGGCTTGGCAACAGGTGATAAAGTTGAAGTAGATGGTAAATTTTATGTTGTAATAAAACGTGGAGATGTAAATGGAGATACACAAGTAAATATTCTAGATGCGGTAACAATGCTTAATGCAATAAAAGGTGAAAATTCTATAGATGCATATGCAAATGATGCGGGATGTGTTAAAGGCGGAACGATTTTTGATGTTACAGATATAGTAACTTTACTAAATTATATAAGAGGTGAAGATAATATATCAGTTAATTAAGGAGGATAGTAATGAAGTGTATCAGGTGTAATAAGGATTTTCAAGAAGGAGAAGGAAATCTTTGTCCGGAATGCAAGAAAAAATTTGAACTTGAGCAAGCTACAAGTCAAAACGCTAAGACTGTAAAAATTAACCCATTTAAAAGATTTTATTCTAATAAAGTAAAAATGTATTTAACTCAAAAGGAAAAAGTTAAAAACCTTGCTATAGGTCTTGGAGCATTAATTGTTTTGATAATTATCATTGCTTCTGTTAAGGGAAATGGTGGAAATATTGATATTCTTGGCAAGATTGGAAACTTGAGAGAATATGGATATGCTGATAGGGACAATGGTTGGATCTATTATGTTGCTCCAGATTCTGAACTTTCAAAAATGGGAATATATAAAATAAAAGAAAATGGAGACAAGCCTAAAGAACTTAACACGATTGGTAAATATGACATAATGTCTATAAATGCTTATAATAATTATTTATATTTTATTGTACAAAGTTCATCTAGTTATTCAAAAGATGGTGATACTTTTGACAATAAAATATATAAAATGAAAAATGATGGTACTGAACTTGAAGTAATTAATGATAATGAATTTCACAATAATTGTGAAACCATATATGTTATAGACAATTCGATATATTATATAGGACTTGATAGCAAACTATATAAAATGAATTTAGATGGTAAAAATAGAAAGAAAGTTTCAGAAGAAACATTCTCTACTCAAAAACCTGCTAATAAATATGTTGTAACTGATAAGTACATAATTTATAATGTCGATAATCCAAAATCATCTGTAAAGGCTCAAACTACAAAAATAATGAGAATAGATGGAAAAGAAAGTGAAGATGTTATACCAGATGAATATTTATCATATTTAGATATGGATTCTACATACATTTATTTTACTGATTCTGATAACAAATTATGCAAAACCAAGATAAAGTCAAAGAAAAAGGAAGAAGTTTATTCTTTAAGAAAAGTATACCACTTAAATGTTTATGAAAACTACGCTTATTTCTATTCATTTACAGATAGTGGTGAAGTTGCTTTATATAGGTTAAATCTTAATTCTCCAGAAAAAGGAGCACAAGCAATAAAAATTTTAAATAACACGGCACCATGTTTGAATATAGTTGGAGATAAGATTTACTATACAGATAGAGATTTAGAAGGTGGTTTTGCTATTAAACTATTAAATACTAAAGATATAAGTAAAACTACATCAATTTATTCATATAAATATGAAGAACCTAGTATAGATGATGAAAAACTAATACTAGAAGATTTAAATAATAAAGAAAAGGAAGAACTGGTTGATTCTGAAGAAGATCCTGAAAAAATAGAATCTGAAAAAAATTCTAAATAGTAATAGTTGATATTTTAAAAAATAAGATGTAAAATAGAGAAGCAGTTGTTGAGTAACTGCTTCTCATAATATATGCCGCTATAGCTCAGTTGGTAGAGCAACGGATTCGTAACCCGTAGGTCCCCAGTTCGATTCTGGGTAACGGCACCAAGCATTATAAAGCGTGCTATAAAAAGAGTCTATGTAAAACATAGACTTTTTAATTTTATAGGAAAGTGCTTCGCACTTCCCTATAAAATAAAGCCTTCGGCAATTTTTATTAGAGCTGCCATGAAAAATTCTGTAGCAGTTCTAATTTACTAACAGAAATAAATATGGTATACTATATATGTGTAGATGCGGGTATAGTTTAGTGGTAGAATCCCATGCTTCCGACCTGGTGGCGCGAGTTCGATTCTCGCTACCCGCTCCATAATGCGTTTTCGTCGAACTGCTTTTACTCTTTGTAGTAAGTGAGTTTGAAGGAAATTAAATCATATTTATATAAGTCGATTTAGTCGGCTTATTTTTTTGACCTTATAGGCAGAAAATAGCCTCAATATATTGAAATAAGGGGGTTTTTGCGATATGATACGCATAATTAAAAGAGAAATTGCGATTGAAAAAGAATTACGTTCTAAGATTGAATGGGGTTAGGAATTTTGACAAAGTCAAATTCCTGGCATACGAAAAAGACATAACGGAGGTGCAAGAAATGAATGAAGAATTAGCTTATTCTATCCATCTTGGCAGTGATAAAAATAAAACTGCTAAAGCAAAAGAGATTGCAAAAAGTAATCCATCAGGAGAGACATCATTTTCAAATAATGGAATACAAAATGCAACTCAGCTATCAAAAGTAGACAAACATAATTTAAGATATTATGATAAGAACAGAAATCAGATTTATATTGTATATGGAACAGATAATTTATATAAAGATGTGCAGAATTTATATTTGCAGGAGTTTGAACAATCAAGAATTGAATACAATGAAAAGCAAACTCGTGAAGATAGAAAAATGGACAACTATTTCAAACATATTTCTAATAGCAAACTATGGGACTTGGCTTGTGAGTTTATAATCGAGCTTGGAGATTTAGATTTTTGGAATGATAAAGATATGAATTACAGAATGAAAATTGTTGATGTTTATAAGGAACAAGTGAATGATTTAATGAAAGTTGTACCAGAATTTAAAGTAGCAAATGCTGTAATACATTTTGATGAAACCTCTCCCCACATGCACTTGGTTGGACTTCCTATAAGTGATAACAACAAGCGTGGGATGAAAAAGCAAGTTGCTAAATCAAAGATATTTACAAAGGAATCTTTAAAACGAATACAAGATGAAATGAGAGCTTGTTGTATAAAGTCTTATAATAAGCATTATGAAAAGGCTTCTTTGCTTAAACAAAAGAAGAAAGGTAGAAATCAAGATATTAACACTAAAGATATGACTGGTTATAGAGAAATCAAGAAACTGAAAAAGAGAAATTAAAAGAAGAACTTGATAAGTTTAAATGCTTCTGGCGTAGTTTAATGAAACATTTTCAAAATAAAATTGGTTCTGATAAAGATGAGAATTATAAAAATGTAAGTGAGGATTTATATAAAAATGGTATCTTTGATGATAATGATAGAGAAATTGCAACTGCTGTTTTTAGAAAAGTAAAGACGGTGGATGAAATCAATAATAATAGTAAAAATGATAAAAAGAAGAATAATACTAGATTTTAAGCAAATGTAATAAGAAAAATCAATTTACAGATTAAAATGATTATGATACAATACTGGCGGGAGGTTGAAAAAAATGGAACATGTGTTAAAGTTACAACCTAAATATTTTGATTATATTAATAATGGAACAAAAAGAATCGAATTAAGGTTGTATGACGAAAAAAGACAAAAAATAAATATAGGAGATACTATAGTTTTCCAAAAAGAACCAGAATTAGAAACTACAATTAAAGTAAAGGTTATAGGACTACTTAGATATGACTCATTTGAAAATTTGTTTAAAGATTTTGATATATCTGTTATGGCAGATAACTCAATGACCAAAAAAGAGTTATTAGATGTACTTGAAGAATTTTATACACCTGAAAAGCAAAAGACATATGGAGTTCTTGGAATACGTATTGAAAAAATGTAAAAACGCAAAACGCACCAAATACATTTGTATTTTGGTGCGTTTTGTTTTCGTTGATTCAAGTAGATAGAGAATTACTCAGGAAGTTTTCCGTTATATACCAGTTCTCGAGAAGTGTCATTATAGTAACCTGCATTCATCGTTTGAGTCAATTTCCAATTGTACTTTTTTATGATATGTTCGAACAGCGGAATCTTATAGTCTGCAATGCTTATGAGCGGCTTGGTTGTACCTAAATACTTAAAAGCCTGCTCTAGCAGCTTTGTTGCAACATGCTTTCCACGATACCCGTCAACCACGAGAATAGTACATATCTTACTTTCTACATCATCCTTTTTCAGAAACGCAATACCGACTATATTGTTGTCAATCATGCAAATAACAACTTCGCCCGTACCGTTAAATACTCTAGGAATCTCCTTTGCCCAATACCACTCAAAATGCTTGGGATAATCTTTGCAAATAAAATCGGTAACATTGTAAGCTGCTTGTGCAAATTTTTCAAAAAGCTTATGATTGTCAATGAGAGAGCTTAAAGTAATGATCTTCAAGTTGTTTGTCTGTTTCCGAAGTTCAAATACATAAACTCCCAAAGCTTCCTTTTCCTCAGGATAAATTGCCTGATACATTTCCAGTGCCTTATACTTGGAAACACCAGGAATTGCCTTAGAAGAATCCTCACTGTCCAGCATTTCCGGAAAGTCTTCATAACGAGTCACACGAACCACTTCAAATTTGATATTAGAATAGTCTTTGAAGGTAATTGTATCCCCTGCCTGGACTCTTCTAATATCAGGATATCCAACTCTTACCTCAAGAGTTTTGATACCTCTATTGATGAGGTTGTAATATTCCCGCTTGATTCTCCATTTATAGTTTTTAGCCATAACATAAACCAACCTTTCTTAATAATTTAACATGAGTTAATCACATCATGCAATAACTATAACATATTATGTTAATTTTGTAAATACTTTTCAAAAGAGTTAATAAAAAAGAGTAAGGAGACTGAATTCAGCCTCCTTACTCTTTTTTATTTTGCATTTTTTGTATTACATATTAATTCATACCGTTTGTTAAACTCTTTAAACTTTTTTTCGTCAATCTGCCATCTATACTTTCGTATTATTGGCATAAACTGATGAAGCTTATATTCACTGAAAGTAATAATAGGTTTTGTGGTTTCAAGGAATTCAAAAGAATCATTAATTAAATGCGTTGCAATACCTTTATGTGAATATTCAGAAGAAACGAAAAGTGTACAAATTTTTTTTTCCTCATTTTCCTTTTTGGCAATTAAAACACCTATGACTTTTCCACAATCTAGAGCCAAAAAAAACTCCATTCGATCACTAAATACCCATGGTACAGCTTTTGACCAATACCATTCACATAAATGTTCATAATCTTCTCCAATAAAGTCTATCAAAGAATATGTTTGATACACTAGTTTTGAAAAAATCGTCCGCTCACACTTAAAGTCAGAAATCTTGTAAAAAGAAATACTCATACATAATCCTCCTTACGTTTAACACAAAAATTGCATTTACATAAAAAATATGCTATAATAATTATACTATAAAATATGATAAAAATCAACATTTTTAAAGGATGGTATTTTATGAAAGATTTTCTAATGATTTGGCCTACTACAACTACTGTACGTCACATTAATTATCATTTTACTCAATTTGGAGAAATATATGACTATTTAGAACACAAATTTCCAGAAAAAATAGATATTTTGGATGCAGATATGTTAAATTTGGATTTAACTAAAATAACTAAATTTCTTCTTAAAAATAATTACAAAGCAATTGCTATGTATATTACTACAGAAAACTTAAGACAAAGTATATCAACTTCAGAACTAATAAAAGAAATATATCCAGATATAAAAATATTAGGTTATGGTACGATGCCTTTAATCTTGCCTGAATTTTTTATTAATACTCCTATTGACGCAATTTATGTCAACGGTGATCAGGAAAAAGCAATCGAAAATTATTTTAAATATACAGAAACAAATGATTTCTCTATTTTATCTGGAGTAAAATTAATATATAATGGTAAACTAATAGATACTAAAACTGGTGAGTATATTAATATAAATGAACTCGGCTTTACTGATTTAAATAAATTACCTTTAGAAGAATATTTTAAAGTTAAGAATAAAAAAAGAATCATTATAACTATAAGCAGAGGTTGTCCATATAACTGTCCACATTGCTTAGTTCAAAAACAAGAGGGACATATAGATAGAAGAAGAAATATTAACAGTTTACAAAAGTATTTATCAAGTATATATAGTGAATATAAATATGTAAAGTTTTTCTCTCCAGATTTTACTCTAAATAAAAAATATGTATTTGAACTTTGTACTATGATAAAAAATAACTTTCCCGAATTGAAATGGGAATGTACTACAAGAATGAACTTTTTAGAAGATGAAGCTATGTTGAAAATTATGCATGAATCAGGTTGTACACAAATTTCTCTTGGTATAGAAACTCTATCAAAAACAGAATTAAATGAAATTGGCAAGGAATATGACATAGATGCATTACATGAAACCATAAAAAGAGTTCAGAAGTACAATATAAAAATAAAGGCATGCATAATGCTTGGAATCCCTCATCAAAATAAAGAAAGTATAATTAATACTTTTACTTTTTTAGAGAGTTTAAACATTGAAATTCGTCCAACAATATATACTCCATATCAAAAAATGAGTAATAATATGACAATTGATCAAATAGAAAATTATAATAGAAAACTATTTCATTCAAGTGTAGATGGAGTTACTAATTTACAACTATTAAAGTTGGTATATTATCCAAATATGTATAAGGAGATATTAAATGTTAACTAATAATACTATTATAATAGACCTTGATGGAACACTTTTAAACAAAAATAAAATTATACAAGATGAAGATTTAAAAACATTAAAGTTTTTATCAAAATATAATTCAATTATAATTGCTTCCGGAAGACATTATCTAGAAATAGAGGAATTACTCAAACTTTATGAATTGAATAATATAGTTGAAAAATTGATTATATGTAGAAATGGTCAAATAATATATGATATTCAAGAAAAAAAAATAATTCAAAATATAACTATAAATTATAATGAATTAGCTAAAATAATTCATGAATTAGAAAGTAATAATATCTATTGGTATTTAATTCAAGGAGATCAATTATTTTGCAAAAGAATAGAATATAATTGTTTGAAATACGCAGATACTAGTAGATATACTATTAATGTTATATATGATATTTCCGAATTAAAAAAATATTCAATAGAAAAGTTTATTATAAACTCTAACGATATCAAAAAATTTCAGAATATAAAAAAAAAATTAAAAAAGAATTTTAATATTGATTTCTTTAAAATTGAAAGAGAAAAAATATATAATAACAATGTGTATTGGCAAAACAATATTTTACCACAAAATACAAATAAATACACTGCTGCACAATACATAATAAAGAAATTAAAATTGAACAAAAATATAATTGCATTTGGAGATGGAGTCAATGATTATGAATTGTTATTAAATTCTGATATTGGTATTTGCATGGAACACAGTTGTCAAGAATTAAAAAATATATCCAACTTCGTAACGAGATCTAATAATGGATTTTCATTTGCTATAAAAAAACTAATTAAAAATGGTATTATTTAAATACATTTAATAATATATATGTTCTATGTTATTTTTTAATATTTTATAAATTATAATCAAAATGTTGCTGAATTGAAATGTATATGTTAAAATAAAAACAACAAATCGGACTATATAAATGGAGCAACTATTTTTCGCATACATGTTTCGAAATCGCTCCATAATGCGTTTTCGTCAACCGCTTGTAATTAAAGTGTTAGTTATTATACTAGCACTTTGTTTGTTTTTAGATAGTAAATTATTTAAAATTTAATTGTTAGAATACTTCTAATATGCATTAGGAGTAGTATCATCATATTTTTCAAGTTTGATATTTTCATTATTTGGGTTTTTCCAGTAAATATTTCCATTATTGTCAACGATTATATAATCATATAAATCTATTTTTTCAATACTTTCTTTTCCAGTTTCTTCATCACATACTTTATTTTCAGTATAATGTATTTCTACTGAATTTTTCTGTGTTGTTTTATATGTTCCTTTCATAACATTCATATTTCCACAAGAATAAGCTTTACCTTCTTTAGTAAATTCCCATCCACTGTCTGTATCAGGAATTGCGTAGCGTCCACTTAAAATAACATCTTTATAATCTTTCTCATTTGTTTTAGAATTTGATACTTTATTTGTTGAAGTAGATTTTTGAATTTCTGCTATTTTATCATTATTAAGCTTATAAATGAATATTCCCATAACTATTATTGCAAAATTATATGGATGATACTTTGCGAATGTTTTTTATCTACATGTTTGTTATGTTGTTGCAATTAACATAAAAATGTTATATACTGCCGGTGGTACTATAATAGTTGTTAGTTGGCGAATTCTTATTGAACAATTGTTAGGAGGATTTTATTATGAAATGTCAGAAAATAGGAATTGCAACAGCTCGGATCAATGGCTTAAATAAATCACCATATTACTTTGATCATCGTTGCTATTATGCATGGAGTATCACTTTTTCAGACACGTCCAACATTTTCTTTAATAATCTACCTTTTATTAAGGTTGGGGATACTGAAGAAGAAGGAGAAAGGACATGTAATAGGTTAAAAGAAAACTTCAAAGAAGCACATATATTCGATGGTGAAAAGGTTGCGGTTATTTTTGGAAATGATGATAATGTACTCGCCATTGGAAGTATGGGTGAAGATTCATGGATTGATGTAACTGACAAATTTGTCAAGAAGACTTTTGAAGAACTTAACATTGTTGTAACTTCTTTAATTGTATATTGATGTTTTAAAGCTCTACTACTCAAAAAAGTAGTAGAGCTTTACTTTTGTATGAATAAGTCAATAGAAGTTAGAGTTAAGTACATTGCAATATTATGTAAAATATAGTATAATATTATGCATAATTGTAAACATAAAACATGTTAATAATATTGAAAGGAGGAATACGGAATGCATGAATATGCACCGTGGGCAAACGAAGAGTTAAAACGGATACTCTTGCTATCTCAATATAGCTTGCCTATTTTAGACTTGCAATTTGGAGGATCTTGCAACTTGAATTGTATCTATTGTGATACACCGAGATATGATTATCCTTGTTTGCTTGACTTGGCGGCTATTGAAAAGATTATTCATAGTGGTAACATCAAATGGGTATACGCTTGTGGTTTAGGTGAGCCTACTGCAAAAGGTGAAAATGGTAATGCTTTTAAGAAAGTATTAGCAATGTGTAAAGATAATTCTGTTAGAGTCTCTGTATTTAGCAATATAGTAGAATTGGATGATGAATTATTGCAATACATTGATAACGGGACGTTGCACGTACTTTTTAAACTGGACTCTTTTAAGCCAGCTGTAATGAATTATCTCTATGGAGCAGATAGAAGTGAAACTATTCTGCGGAATTATGAAAGACTGAAAGAGGTAATTCATGTAGCTGATGGAAAAACTAACCTGGGAGCTTCTATTGTTCCTAATGCAAAAAATCAAGATGAAGTATATGAGATTATTGATTATTGCATGAAATACGGAATTTATCCCTTGTTAGGACAGTTAGAAAAAGCCGGAAAATGTGTTAGAATTTTTGATGAACTCAAAGTTGATGAAGAAAAGTTATTAGCTATGAGACAGTACATGAAGGATATGTATGGTATTGATTATGAAATTCCTATTTGTCCTGCAACAGTTTCAGGCATACATATCACTAACACAAACAAAGTAGTCGTTGACGAAAAAACTGGTTTATCATGTGGCTGGTTTTGGCTTATCAATCCTAAAATGATTGAAATTGGCAACATTATCAATATGTCTGCTCAGGAAATCACTGGGGAGATTATAGATTACAGAAAGTCAAGACTTTCGAATGTTATATCAATTGAGAAAGCATTAAAGTCTAATCCATTCGGTGGATGCGGAGGAGACGCCAAAAGACTACTGCAACAGTATATTAGCATTGCTACAAAATACTAGGAGAGGAAATGGATATACAAGTTTATCAAAATCACAATGAACTTATTCCTTTTTATTTTTCAAGGGGAATAGAAATTGCTGATGAATTTGAAAATCAGCCTGCCTTATCGTATATCATTAAAGAGAACAATGAAATAATAGCAGCAATTACTTGTAGCAAAGTTGATGATGTATACGTAGTTGAAGCTATTGCTGTGAATGAGAAATTCGAACGAAGAGGAATCGGAACATGCATACTAAAATATGTACTTAAAAAGCTTGTATCACTTAAGGCAGAAGAAATCATTTTGAATGCTAAAAATACAACATTTTTTGAAAAAAATGGCTTTACTGTTGTTGATAGACAAAATGTTCCAGTTGATGCATATTCCTATTGCTTCGAATGCGAGTGTTTTGGAGTAAGTTGTTTTCCAAAAATTATGAAATATCAGTGATATCATATAATATGGACATGATGTTTAAGCCCAAATCCTTTTTGAGAAAGTGATAACTTTTATAGAAACAAAAACAGTACATTGAAAATTTAAATGGAGTACACTAAATATGAACATACAAGGTAGAGACTCAATCATGCTTAAGATAGGCGATTTGAAACTTTCGGACACTAATGACACATTTGGTGTGAAAAAGCATGTGAATGGAATTTCCTATGAACCATTAATTAATCCACTAGGAGAATGGTTATCTCCTGTTGACTTACATCTTGCTAATGGTGATGTACGGGAAGGTGTAAAAATTAGTGACGGTAATGTAGAAGTGTATCTTACATATGGAGCAAATTCGTTGAATTCAAAAGCTCAAAGTATAGCTATTGGATTTGAGTTAGAAAATGAGTTCTTTTTTATTATTGAATATTATAGAAATATTTATGAAAGGAATCCATATGTCTCATTGAGAGAAATTATAAGGTGCGAGTCAATATATGAGTCGTGGGGGATACAAAAAACAGTATATAGTTATTTAGGTTCTGAATATACTTCTAGTTTAACTGAAGATGATAGATTATCAGTTGAAGAATTATTCTCAAAGATTCAATTACTTGGAGATGCTTTTAGCAAAGAAAACTTAAATATACTTAGAACTTCCAGAGTTTAAAGGAGAAATACAAGATGAAAGAATTCAAATTACAACAAGGTAAAAAGATGAAAGTAACTATGGATGATGGTTTTATTGTCGTATTTTTCTATGATTTCATTGATATTTTGGCTGATGAAGGTGACAAAACGTGGTGGTTTTCCTATTGTAGCGGTTCTATTAATTCTAATAGGGTAGATGCATCGACTGTACGGGTAGTGATTGGAGAACCATTATCATTTGACTATTATTATGGATATGGAAGTAGAGATACTGTAAAGACTGAAACTAAAGTTCAGAATGTTGAATATCTGGATGATGATGACTGAAGAAAGATATGGAGGTAGTCTCATGTTGAAAATCATTAATGAACTATTAGCTAAGTGTAAAGCTGTACCTTTCACAGAGGCAGTTGCAGGAGGACAGTTTTACAGGGTGATGACTCAAAAATTCAAACTCCCAAATGGAACAATTATTACGCGAGAATTTTTGGATAAGAAACCTGCGGCAGCTGTAGTCCCAATCACTACGGACGGGAAAGTGGTATGTGTGATTCAGCCGGCTTCTTTAACAGAAGAAGGTTCTCTTATTGAAATTCCGGCAGGATATGCTGAAAATGATGAGATTTCCGCCAGTACAGCAATGAGAGAATTAGTAGAAGAAACGGGATATGTTCCAAAGGAACTAAAGTTTTTAGGAAAACACTACCAGGATCCCGGAGGGATTAAGCCACCTGTAAATGTATTTGTTGCTTTTGGATGTGAGAAAAAGCAGGAGCAAAATCTTGATAAGGATGAGTTTGTCGAGGTAATAGAAGTATCTAAAGATGTTATAAAAAAACTGATGGATGCTAATATGATACTGGATGGTAATACTTTTATTGCACTATCAAAATCTCGATTTTCAGGTTATATCTAATAATTAGGAGGTATTCTATGTTAATGGAAGTGCAAATTTGTGATTGGGAATATGAGTATCGGGAGCATGTAAAAGATGCAAATGGAAACTGGATTTGTCCCGGCGTGTATGTTTTAGCAGATGGACGACAAGGTTGGGTAACTGAAGCTATTGATGAGAATGGAGATGGTGAAGGAAAAATCAAGGTACAAATATGTTATGAGAATCGTCGATATAAAGAAAAAATCGAAGATCTTTATATTACAAATTTTGAACCTGCGAGAAACTGGCATAGAGCACTTGTTGACGGTTGATGCAGCATTTGAGTTAGATTAAAAAAATCATATTGCTAAGTACTTTTTGAATTTTTAAGATAGTCTTTTATGAGCAGGAGAATAAATTCTCTTGCTCATTTTTTTCATAGTATAGTTGTTTTTTAGTATTTTAATGAAAACAGAGCCAAATATTGAATTCTCAAAACATTATAATTTTTCAAAGTAGTATTCTAAAAAGCATATTTTTGTAGATGTTAATCAGGTGCCACCGGATTTTTGGGTGGCACTTGCATTTTTTATTTTATAGGAAAGTGCTTCGCACTTCCCTATAAAATAAAGCCTTCGGCAATTTTGCACACAAATTTGCTACGCAAATTTGGCG
>OCVV012877381.1_pt1 | contig 63280 bp, 47 predicted proteins | sample 1539721 | NCBI WGS metagenome assembly OCVV01 (sample SAMN02144230, study PRJEB22623) | gut metagenome | biome: sheep rumen | host: Ovis aries | place: New Zealand
GGGAGGAGAGTCGGCGGCGAGACCGCAGGGCACTGGACACGGGAGGAGAGTCGGCGGCGAGACCGCAGGGCACTGGACACGGGAGGAGAGCCGGCGGCGAAAGCGCAGGGTACGGGACACGGGAGGAGGAGACATTTTGTAGAGAGGATGGGGTCAGGAGGCGGACGAGAGCAGGAGCAGGGCCAGATAGAAGGAGAGTTCTGCCAGCAGGCAGACGGCTCCGCAGCAGTCACCTGTGTAGCCTTGCAAGCGTCGCCAGATGAGGATGAAGAGGATGGCGACGGTGAGGATGGGGGCGAGGACGGCCAGCCACCATGTGACATCGGTGAGGAGCAACAGAGGCAGCGAGGGGGGCAAGCCTTGCAGGGCCAGACTGATGGTGGCTCCCATGCTGACGGGCCGGTAGATGGTCTTGTTCTTGGCTTCTTCCTCGCGTCGTGCATAGGGCATGAAATTGACTATCTGGCTGGTCAGCATCTTGGCCAATGGGTCGCCTGCCAGGATGGCAAAGACGGCTGTCATGGGGGGCAGGGAGGAGAGAATGCCCACCAACAGCAGGAAGTAGAAGATGAGTGCGATGACTCCATAGGTGCCGATGTGGGAGTCTTTCATGATGGCGAGGGTGCGCTCTCGCGAGGTACCTCCGCCGAAGCCATCGAAGAAGTCGGCCAGTCCATCTTCGTGGAGGGCCCCCGTGAGGAAGAGGCGAACGACGACGGCAAGGATGACTGCGATGGAGAACGGCAGGATGTGGCAAGCCCCGAAGAGTGTGAGTGCCATGATGCCACCTGTCAACCAGCCGACCAAAGGCCAATGTTCAACCACTGTGGCATAGGCTTCCTTGGGTGGTTGACAAATGCGCCAGAAAGGAAGACGGGTGAAGAAGATGAGGGAGGCAAATACATTTACCATTTGACCATTTACAATTTACTATTTAGATTTCTTGCTGATTAGAACGTCAGGTTGGTATAAGAGAACTCAGGTTCGGAAGTCTTTTTACCGCTTCGCGGGCTTTAGAAAAACAAGAAAAAATAAAAAACACAAGAAAAAAAGTGCTCCACTTTCTCTATTTTTTTCTTATTTTCTTTTGTTTTTTTCTATTTTTTCAAGCCGCCGAAGGCGTAATTCTTACACTGAACTCACGTCGGTTAGAAGTATTTGGTGATTTGGGCATTATCGAAATTGTTCATCTCGTTCATCATGCGGACAGCGGAGTCAACGATGGGGAAGGCACAAAGGGCGCCTGTGCCTTCGCCCAGACGGAGGCCGAGGGAGAGGAGAGGTTCGGCATGGAGGAAGTCGAGCATACGGCGATGGCCCGACTCGTCGCCACAATGGCCGAAAATCATGTAGGCTTGTGCCTCTGGATGGAGTTGGCAGGCGGCTAAAGCGCAGGCTGTCATGATGAAGCCATCGACAAGGATGAGCATCCGCCGTTCGGCAGCACGGAGCATGGCGGCGATGGCTGTGACCATCTCGAAACCACCAAAGTAGCGGATGAGGGTGTGAGGGTTGAGGGCTGAGGGTTGAGGGTTGAGGGTTGAGAGGAAGCGGTCAAGGGCTTGCTGAAGGATGGCCTGTTTGTGGCTGATGCCTTGGGCATTGAGGCCGGCACCGGCACCGATGCACTCGGCGAGGGGGATGTGGCAGAAGAGGCTCATCCAGATGGAGGAGGGGGAAGTGTTGGCTATGCCCATTTCACCGATGGAGAGGATGCGACAGCCTTCTGCGGCACAGGCATCGACTAAATCAACGCCCACTGTGAAGGCTCGGTGGTATTCGGCCTCGGTCATGGCTGGAGAATGAAGGAAGTTGCGAGTGCCGAGGGCAATCTTGCGGTCGATGATGCCGGGCACTTGAGAGAGGTCGTGGTCAACACCTACATCGACGATGCGGAGGTGGAAACCATGCTGACGGCAGAACATGTTGACTCCTCCCCCACCCTTGGTGAAGTTGACCATCTGCTGCCAGGTCACTTCGCGAGGAGAGACGCTCACACCTTCGCGTTCGATACCGTGGTCGCCGCCGAGCAGAAGGTGGCAGGGATGGGCTAAAGAGGGGGTGAGGGTCTGCTGGGCGAGGCAGACTTGCATGGCAAGGGATTCGAGACGGCCCAGCGAACCTTTGGGCTTGTTGAGGTTGTCGATTTTGTCTTGGATGAGGGGACGGAGGGACTCATCAGGGAGGGGAATTTGGAAAGTGGGTAACATGGGGTTGATGGGGTATTTTTTTTTGGGGGGGGATGGGGTTATTGAGGTTAATGGGAGGAATGGGGGATGATGGGAACGGGGATGCCGCTGACCATGAGGATGACTTCGTCGGCATGGCTGGCTACATACTGGTTCATCCAGCCTTGGAGGTCGGTGAACTGACGCTGGAGGGCATTGTCGCTGGTGCCGCCCATGCCTATCTCGTTGGTGACGAAGATAAAAGTGGCGTCTTGCTGGGTGAAGCGGTCGAACTCCGCCTTGAGGGCTGAGAGGGCTTTATCTACGTCGTGGAGAGAGAAGAAGAAGTTGGTACACCAGAGGGTGATGCAGTCGATGACTGCCACTCGACCTGTGAGGTCGTGCTGACTGAGGTATTTCTCCTCCTCGATGTTGTCCCACTCTGGTCCTCGACGCTCTTGGTGCTTGAGGACACGTTGACGAAACTCGTCGTCCCAGACATGGGCGGTTGCCACATAGACGGGATGAGGGGAGAGGGAGAGGGCAAGACGCTCGGCATGTTGGCTCTTGCCGGAGCGTTGACCACCGGTGATGAGGATGATTTTTTTCATGGGCTAAATGGGGAAGATGGGGTGAATGGGGACGGCGAGGAGGAGGACGACGACGAAAAGGAGGATGAAGAGGAGGACGGCCAGACACTCGGCTGTGCGGTTGATGCGGATGGCTGTGTGCATGTCGGCGGTGGTGAGAGGGCGGTCGTTCTCGCCGATGTAGGGTTTGTCGAAGAGTTGGCCGAAGTAGGTGTGGGGACCGCCGAAGCGGCAGTCCAGGATGCCGGCGAGGGCGGCTTCGGGGTAGCCGCTGTTGGGGGAGGCGTGACGAGGGCCGTACTTGGCTACGAACTTCAGCAGGGTAAACCTGCCTGACGCAAGCACCATGAGGAAGGCGGTGAGGCGGGCTGGGAGGTAGTTGGCCACATCGTCGAGGCGAGCGGCAAAGCAGCCGAAGTCGCGGTAGCGGTCGGTGCGGTAGCCTATCATAGAGTCGAGGGTGTTGACCATCTTATAGGCGAGCATGCCTGGCACACCACCGATGGCGAGCCAGAAGAGCGGGGCGATGACACCATCGCTGAGGTTCTCGGCAAGGGTTTCGAGGGCTGCCGTGCGAATTTCCTGGGCAGAAAGTTGGGAGGTGTCGCGACCGACGATGCGAGCCACCTGCTTGCGTCCCTCTTCGAGAGAGCGGTCAACGGCAAGGAATGTCTGGCGCACCTCGCGGATGAGGGTGGTGCCTGCAAGACAGTAGAAGATGAGGAGGGAGGAGAGGAGGAGGGAAAGGAGAGAGGGGAGTGAAAAGTGAAGAGTGAAAAGTGAAAAATCGAAGTTACCTGCCAAGAGGGATGCCATGTAAAGGAGTGCCCAGGTGGCAGCAAAGACGAAAGCGACGAGGAAGACGGAGAGGAGCGCACCTTTCAGTTTGCGGTGGGTTCCTTTGTTGAGGTGCTTCTCACCGAAGGAAATCATCTTGCCAAACCATACGACAGGATGGGGCAACCCAAGTGGGTCGCCCAGCAGAAGGTCGAGCAGCCAACCTATCAGCAAGGGCAATATGTTGGTCTGCAGAGTCATTTTTGCTGAAGGAATTGGGTGATGGCCGCCACTAAGGCATCGTTCTCCTCTGGAGATTGGGTGGCGAGGCGGAAGTGATGGGGGGTGAGGCCACGGAAGTTGGAGGCATCGCGGATGAGGATGCCGTGTTCTTGAGCCAAATAGGCTTTGAGGGCGGCGGCGGTGTGAGGGTGGATGGTGCAGAGGAAGAAGGGAGTGAGGGGTGTGAGGCCATCGGGGAAACCGATGCCAGCAAGGGTGGAGAGAGAGGAACGGAGGCGAGTGGCCTCTTGGAGGAGGGAAGGGAGGGAGGAGATGATGGGGGGGCGATGAGCGAGAAGCCACTTGCCTGCTTCGATAGCAATGCCATTGACCGCCCATGGGCGATAGTGGTGGCGAAGGGTGGCAATCAGTTTAGCAGATGCCACAACATAGCCGATACGGAGTCCAGGGATGGCATACTGCTTGGTCATGGAATGGAGTTGCAGGACATTAGCCATGGACACTGCTTCGCGAGGAGAAAGCATGGGGGCAAGGGTGTAGTCTTCGTAAGACTGGTCGATGACCACCCATTCATGCCGAGCGGACAATTCCTCGATGAAAGAGGTGGAAAAGACTTCGCCCGTCGGGTTGTTGGGGTTGCAGAGCCAGCAGAGCGCGCCATTGGGTTGTTCTTCATAGCCATACATACTACAGGCATCTTCATATTCAGAGAAAGTGGGATGATAGACATGGTAGGTCTTTCGGTTGCGGAAAGCCTGAGCAATCAGATAGATGGCATCGGTGGCACCACTGGTCACCAATACTTCGTCTGCATCGATGCCATACTCATGGGCAATCAGGTTTTCCAACGAACGCGGCGATGGTTCCGGATAAGAACGTATGACGTTCAGATGGCGACACAGGTGAGCCTCCAACCCCGAAAGGTCGGCATGGGCATAGATGTTGGAACTGAAGTTCATACGAATGCCTGAATAGCGGTAGATGTCGTCACCGTGGCCATCAATCATGGGAGTTGAGAGTTAGGAGTTAGGAGTTGGTAGAGGCGTTCCATGTCGAGATGGCGGCGCACATGGTCGGCCAGTTTGTCATACTGTTCGTTCTTGAAGGCTTGATAGTCAAAGGCTTCTGATGCCTGCGCCATCTTTCCCTTAAAGGGTGTTAGCAGTTTCTCGATGAAAAGCGGATTGTCGAGAATGCCATGCACGTAGGTTCCCATGCAGTGTTCATCCACATAGTAGCCATCGGTGGTGCCGTCGTTCAGATGCAGCAATGGGGACGGCTCTGCATGGAGCGGCTTGGTCTCCCCCATGTGAATCTCGTAGCCACTGCCATACTCACAGGTCACTTGGCGTGTCACTTTTTCGCCCGACATGGTGGTTGTGGTGGGCAGGAGTCCCAAGCCCGGCAACCTGTCGATGTTGCCCTCCACATGCTGAGGGTCGCACACCTCCATGCCCATCATCTGATAGCCACCACAGATGCCCATGACGGTCGCTCCTTCCCGATGCGCCCGGATGATAGCCTGTGCCACTCCGTTGCGCCGCAGTTCGTAGAGGTCGCTGAGAGTAGATTTAGAGCCGGGCAGGATAATGATGTCGCTCTTGAGGAGGTCGTCGGTGTTGTTGGTATAGAAGAGGTGGATGCGCGGGTCGCGCTCTAACACATTGAAGTCGGTAAAGTTGGAGAGATGACGCAATAGCACCACCGCCACATTCACCTTACCTCGTTCGGCTTGCATGGATTTGGTGGCGAGGTCAACGCTGTCCTCTTCCTCGATGTGGATGTCCTTATAGTAGGGCACCACACCCAAGACAGGCACGCCACAAAGGTCTTCGAGCATTTTTCGGCCACTGTCGAAGAGGCGGAGGTCACCACGAAACTTATTGATAATGATTCCCTTGATGCGCTGTCGGTCTTCTGGTGTTTGGAGAACGATGCTGCCATAGACGGAAGCAAAGACACCGCCACGGTCTATGTCGCCCACCAAAATGACATCGGCATTGGCATGGCGAGCCATGGGCATGTTGACAAGGTCGTGGTCGCGGAGGTTGATTTCGGAGATAGAGCCAGCCCCTTCCATCACGATGGGGTTGTAGCGTTGGGAGAGGCGATCGAAGGCAGCACAGACCTCTTGGCGGAAGTCAATAGACCCTCTCCCCGACCCTCCCCCATAATGGGGAGGGAGACCATCCGGATGGTTCTCCCCTTGTGGGTGTGAACCGAGGGGGAAATGTCCGTCAGGACTGAGAGGTTCTTTCTTCCAGAAATCGTAGGCATCCCGATTGCCGATAGGCACACCATTCAGCACCACTTGGCTGGTGTGGTCGCTCTGCGGTTTCAGCAGGAGCGGGTTCATGTCGGTGTGGCAAGGGATGCCTGCCGCTTCGGCCTGCACGGCTTGGGCACGGCCTATCTCCAGTCCTTCGGGTGTGGCATAGGAGTTGAGTGCCATGTTTTGTGCCTTGAAGGGGGCGGGATGGTAGCCATCCTGCAAGAAGATACGACACAGAGCCGTAGCAAGAATGCTCTTGCCTACATCGCTGCCCGTGCCAGCCAACATGACGGGACGCAACCTCTGGTGTTCTACCATTTGACATTTACCATCTACCATTCGACATCTCCTATATTATATATATGTGTATAACTCGCCAGCACGTTCTTATGCCTGAACACGGGAGTTGGCACGGGTTCTCCCTTGGCGTTATAGACCTGCGTGATGGACTTCGGTGCATCGCCAAGGAACTGCGTATAGTGGAACTCATGTCCCCGGTATTCCTTACCATCCAGCACAAAACGCCGATAGCCAAGAGACAGTTTTCGGTCAGCCTTCCGAGCCGTGACGCGATAGGGCAGCACACCGCACATGGGGAACTCGCCTTCGTCGGTCACGATGCTCTGGCACAGATACATCATGCCACCACATTCGGCCACAATCTTCCCGCCCCTCTCGGCAAAGTCCCTGATACTCTTCCTCGTCCGTTCGGCTTGCACCAAAGCCTCAAGGTGCTTCTCAGGATAGCCACCTGGCAAGTAGAGGAAGTCGCACTCGGAGGGCAACGGTTCGTTCGTTTCGGGGTCGAAGAAGAAGACCTCGCCCATCTCGTCCAGCACTTCCTGATAGAGAAACGAAAAAGACTCACTATTTCTTGCCACACATATCATAGTTCCAATAATCTTTGCCAATTCACGTTCTTCTCCAACAGATTCACCAACGCCGCACTCTCAACTTTCTCCGAGAAGTCCAAACCTAAGTAACGGCTGCCCTGTTCCAGTTCAGCCCTCTTCGGCAGAAAACCGAAGCACTCCACCTGCAGGTCGTCGCACACTTGTTGCAGCATGGCACGATGCTTTTCCGAACCCACCTTGTTGAAGATGACTCCTGCGATGCGCACATCCGTCCGAAAATGCAAGAACCCCGACAGCAACGGTGCCATCGAATAGGCAGCCGACTTGGCATCGACCACCAGCACTACAGGCAGGTTCAGCACACGGGCTATCTCAGCCGACGACCCTTTGTCGCGGTCATAGCCATCAAACAACCCCATCATGCCCTCCACCACACACATGTCGGCATTCTCGCCGTAACGGGCAAAAAGTTCCTTCACATGCTCTTCCGAAGCCATGAAGGTGTCGAGATTGATGCTCGGTCGCCCACACACCGCCTCGTGAAACTTTGTGTCGATATAGTCGGGGCCGCACTTGAAAGGCTGCACCTCCATCCCCTTCGCCACCAGCAACGCCATCAGCCCACGGGCAACCGTTGTCTTGCCCGAGCCACTGGTTGGTGCTGCTATGAGAAAACCTTTTGTCATTGGGAGTGCAAAGGTAGGGAATTTAAGTGAAAAGTGAGAAGTGAAAAGTGAAAAATCTAAGTTTCCACCATGCTGCTTGTGCCTCATTTGCAAGGAAACTCAAATTTTTCACTTTTCACTTCTCACTTTTCACTTCTTTTTCTTACCTTTGCACCCGAATTTGGTAATCGAACATTTCGATGCAAGGGAATCAGGTGAAAGACCTGGGCTGTACCTGCAGCTGTAACCCCCTTCTTACACACGTTTGTCCACACATACAAGCCACTGAGGAATCGGGAAGGCGGACAGACAGGGGGAAAGCCAGAATACCTGCCAAACACACATCATGCACACACCACGCACAGGACTATGCGTGAACATGCACAGAGACTTATGAAGAAAGGACTTCTTGGGTTGGCACTGCTGTGTCTCACCCAGACATCGTTGGCACAAGACACACTGAAGGAAGACTCCTTGCAGGAAGTGGTCGTGACAGGTACTGGCACTCAGCACCTGCTGAAGAATGCGCCTGTACAGACAGAGGTCATCAGCGGCAAAATGCTACAGAACTATGGTGGTCGTTCGCTCGAGGACATTCTCGGGGGACTGACCGCCTCTTTTGCTTTCAACGAGGGTGACATGGGTAGCCAGATGCAGATGAACGGTCTCGGCAACTCCTACATCCTCATCCTTATTGACGGAAAGCGCATCCACGGCGACAACGGCGGCGAGAACGACCTCGGCCTCATCGACCCACACAACATCGAGCGCATCGAGATTGTGAAGGGGGCCTCTTCTGCCCTCTACGGCTCCGATGCCATTGCCGGAGTCATCAACATCATCACCAAAAAGCACGACACCGAGGGCATCCTTGTGGAGAACACCACCCGTGGCGGCTCTCACGGCGAACTGCGCCAGCACAACGGCATCGCCCTCAACTTCGGCAAGTTCAACAGTTACACGAACTTCCAACTGCAGCACTCCGACGGATGGCAGAACACCTCGCGCGAAGACCCTCACCAGACGGAATATCTCATCACCGACTCGCGCAACAAGACCGTGAACCGCTACACCAACTGGCAGGTAGCCGAACGCCTCACCTACTCTCCCACGGAAGCCTTGGAACTGTATCTCGATGGCAGCATCTACCGCAAGCGCATCTACCGCCCCAGCGGCAATCATCCAGGTGTCGATGTGAAGACCTACGACCTCCGCTACAACAATGCCTCGGCCTCGGCAGGCGGCAAGTGGCGGCTGAACGACACCGATGTCCTCACCCTCGATGTGGATTGGAACCGCCATGCCTACCACTACGACTTCACCGCAGTCACCCTCACCGACGGCATGGTGAACGGCCATTCCACGTCCTATTTCCCCTTCTATCCCGGACAATCGCAACTGCAGAGCGACCAGCAGCGCACCATGGCCCACCTGAAGGGCGTGTTCACCCTCCCCTACGACAACCGTCTGAGTGCTGGCATCGAGTGGCGCTACGACTGGCTGAAGGCCCCCAACCGAGTGGAAGGCGGCAAGGCCAACGACAACACTGGCGCGCTCTATGTGCAGGACGAATGGCGTTTCGCCTGTGGCGGCAATGTCGCCACCCACCTCACAGCCGGCATGCGTCTGAACAAGAACCAGCAGTTTGGCTGGCGGCTCACCCCCAAGGTGTCGGCCATGCTCAGTGTGGGCAACGACTGGCGCATCCGTGCCTCGTGGAGCCAGGGTTTCAAGACTCCCACACCCAAGGAACTGCACTACCAGTATGTACGCGACATGAACGGCATCTATCTCTACTTGGGCAACACAGCCCTCAAGCCTCAGCATAGCGACTACTTCTCCTTTGGCGTGGAGTACAACCACGGCGGCTTCAACATCACCGCCACCGGCTATTATAATCATGTGCGCGACATGATTGCCCTCGTCACCATCCCCAACGGCGAGGCACCCTCCGACCTCTACACCAAGTATCTGCCCCTGAAGACTCGTCGCTACAAGAACCTCGAATCGGCCAAGACCTACGGAGCCGACCTCACGGTGCGCTACCGCATCAACCGCGAGTGGACCACGGGCATCGGCTACAGTTATCTCGACACTGATGCCGAGGTCTATGACACTGAACACGACATCATGCAGAGCGTGGTCATCGACGGCATGGCCCACCACAAGGGCAACTGCTTCGTCACGTGGAGCCACACGTTCCGCAACGACAACACCCTCGGTGCCGGCCTCTACGGACGTGCCTCCACCCGCCGCTACTATCAACTGAACGGCAACGGCAAGGGCTATCACCTGTGGCGACTCACCAGCAACTATTCCTTCTCCCCCCGACGAGGCAAGCAGACACCCTTCACCTTCAATGTGGAGGCAGGCATCGACAACATCTTCAATTACATAGACAAGACCGACCACGGCCTTCACCTCGGCACCACCACGCCGGGCACCACGCTCTATGCCGCCTTCACGGTGCGGTTCAATCATGGCAAGAAAATCACCAACAAATATAAGTTTAACTCATTAAATCAACAGAGCAATGAAGAAAATTAAGTATCTCATGATGGCCGCCGTGGCCCTCATGACGGCTGTAAGTTTCACCGCTTGCAGCGATGATGACAACAACTCATCGAACTACGAGAAGTATCAGCAGGAAGTGAACTCGATGGTCAATGGCCAGAAGAGGAACAACAAAGCCATCCTGCTCGTGGCCTTCGGTTCCACTTGGCAGCAAGCCTACGACACCTTCGACCAGGTGGTGTCTGACTACAAGAACGAGTTCCCCGGATGGGACATCTACCTGTCGTTCTCTTCAGCCATCTGCATCAACAATGCTCGTGCCGGCGAGAACGTGGCTCCCAAGAGTTACTACGACCCCGAGCACTGGCTCACAGCCATCGGCAAGGCCGGCTATGAGCAGATTGTGGTGCAGTCGTTGCAGGTCATTCCCGGCGAGGAGTACCGCCGTGTGCGCGACACCTATGTGAAGGACTTCATGAACAACCGCAACGGCGACTTCAGCACGGCCTACATGAAGAGCCTCGACCTCAACGTGGTGGTGGGCACTCCCCTCATGGCCGAGGAGAGCGATGCTGCGGCACTGGCCGAGGTGCTGAACAAGGAGAGAGACATCAAGGAAGCCGTGTCCGAGGGCATCGTGGCATTCATGGGTCACGGCAATCCTGAAGGCTACGACTACTATGGCGGCAACATCCGCTACCTGCAGTTGGAAGGCCATCTCCGCGCCATCAACCCCAACTACTATGTGGGCACCGTCGATATGAACGAGACCTATGCTGAGGACGTGCTGAATCACATCAACGGCGGCACTTTCGACATCGCCGTGGGCGACGTGACTAAGACGATGGTCTATACAAAAAACACCTCCACCAAAGCACAACTCTATCCCCTCATGTCCATTGCCGGTGACCATGCCCACAACGACATGGCTGACCCCGACGACGAAGAAAGTTGGTACTCACTCTTCAACGCTAAAGGTATCGAAACCACTGCCTATGAGACCACTTTCACCGAGGCTTGCCTGAAGGGCTATGTGACTGGCGACGAGTACATTCCTGCTCTGGCAGAACGTGCTGCCGTGCGTGAACTCTGGATGAACCACACTCGCGAGGCCATCGACAAACTGGGCACCGAAGCGGCTCTCTCCACTCCCACTACGGCTCCCGAGGAATAAGAAGATGTTTTTTGAACACATCTATCAATGAAGAAAACACTCTTTCTTTTAGCGGCGCTCTCATGCGGGAGCGCCGCTTTTGCACAGGTGCACCGCATGGAGCGGCGAGACACGACAGCAACCATCAAGACCTACAATCTCAACCCCGTGGTGGTGACAGGTTCGGGCCACCACCAGCGACTCAAATCCACCGCCACACCCGTGCGTGTGCTTTCGGCTCAGGAGATTCACGAACAGGGCATCAGCACCTTCGACGCTGCCCTCACACGCATGCTGCCGCAGGTGTCGATGTCGCCCAACTCAATGGGCACTTTCCTCCGCCTGAACGGGCTGGGCAACAAGTACATCCTCATCCTTGTGAACGGACAGAAACTGACGGGCGACATCTCGAACAACATCGACCTGAACCGCATCAACATGGCGCGCGTGAAGCGCATCGAGGTGCTGGACGGGGCTGCCTCGTCGCTCTATGGCTCTGATGCCATTGCTGGTGTCATCAACATCATCACCGACCAGCCCACGCAGAACTTGGTGAGCGTGGAGAGCAACACCCGCATCTCGGGCAAGGGCCAACTGACCGAGGCTGTCACGCTCGACATCTTCACTCATGGTTTCGGCTCCTACACCTCCTACACCCACGACCGCGCCAACAGTTACCGCATCAATGGCCTGGAGTTTGTGAAAGGTTCCGACACCGAGACGCAGCCCAGCATCGCTCCTCTCTACACGGGCTACCGCTCCGACCTCGTGGCGCAGAAGTTCACCTACTCGCCCAACGACAAGTTGGCTCTCAACGCTGGTTTTGACTATTCGTACAAAATCACCGACCGCCCCAACACCAACCCCGACGTGACGGGCGGCACCGACTATGAGATGCAGTACAAGGGCTTCCGTTGGAACGTGGGCGGCATCTACAAGTTCACCCCCAAGAACTCCCTGCAAGCCACCTTCACCGCCGACCGCTTCCGCTACGGCAAGGACTACGACGTGGAGACCAAGAGCAACAAGGTGGGCGACTTTGTGCTGTCGAAAAAGCAGCATGCCTACGAGGCCGATGTGAAGAGCATCCTCGGATTGCTGAAGGGAGGCACAACCATCTTCGGCATGAACTGGCGAAAGGACTGCCTCTTTGCCACTTCGGGCAACATCGACCAGAGTGCCCACACGCTCGCCTTCTACGGCCAGCACGAGCAGCGGTTCCTCCAAGACTTCACGGCGACCATCGGTGCCCGCATCACCCACCACGAGACTTTCGGCGACCACTTCACGCCCAAGGCCACGCTGATGTATGCCCCCGGTGCCTTCCGTTTCCGCGCCACCTACTCTGCAGGTTTCCGCGCTCCGGGATTGGACGAACTCTACTACCACTACTACTCCGTCAATCGCGGCAAACCCCAGATTTCGTTTGGCAACAGCGACCTGAAGCCAGAGAAGAGCCACTACTTCTCCCTCAATGCCGAGTATCACACCGACCGATTGCTGGTGAGCGTGACGGGCTACATGAACCGCATCAACGACATGGTGGTGAAGCAGAACATCAGCGTGGATGATGCTTCCCGAGCCATGTTGCAGGGAGAATTTCCCGAAATGACCGACGACGAGGCTTCCAAACTGGCCAGTTTTGCCCTCTATCAGAACAGCGACAAAGGCGACGTGAAGGGGGTGCAGGTGAATGTGTCGGCCAACCTCTTCCAGGGTTTCAACCTCTCAGCCAACTGGGCCTACGCATACGCCCGCACCAAGAGCGGTGGGGAGTGGAGCGTGCTGGAGCGCAGCATCCGCAATGCCGCCACCATCGCCGCCAACTATCACCACGCATGGGGACGCTATGCGCTCAACGTGAACCTCAATGGCCGCCTGCAGTCCAAGACCTACTACACAGGCACCTACGAGGATGCGCCGGGCTTTGGCATCTGGAACCTCAACACCACCCACACCATCGACTGCGCCAAATGGGCACTCATCGAACCCAGCATCGGCATCGACAACCTCTTCGACAAGACTGACCACCGCATCGACTCGTCGGTGCGCAAGTATGCCCTCTACAACCCGGGCCGAATGCTCACCGTAGGACTGAAGGTGCGCTTCAAGCAGTGACACCCTCACAGACCTCTTTTGTAACACGCAACGACACTTCCACCGTTACACTTGTAACACACCCAGTGTTACATTTGTAACAGTGGCGGTGTTATAAGTGTAACACTGGGACTGTTACATTTGCAACAATGCCCCCCACATCCCAGAAGATGGCAAGAAATAAAAATGCCCCTTCATTAGGCAGATAGCAGAATAATCACTAACTTTGCACTCGTATGAAAAAAATCATCGTTGCAGGCATCGGGCCAGGAAGTCCCGAAGACATCACCCCTGCAGTCATCCAGGCCGTGCAGGAGGCCGACTGTGTGGTGGGTTACAAATACTACTTCCAGTTCATCACGTCCTATCTGAAACCCGGGTGCGAGTGCATCGACACGGGCATGAAACATGAGCGCGAACGGGCCGAGGAAGCCTTCCGCTTGGCTGAAGAAGGCAAGACCGTCGTGGTCATCTCCTCCGGCGATGCCGGCATCTACGGCATGACACCTCTCATCTACGAGATGAAGCGAGAACAGGCGAGCGATATTGAGGTGGTCTCTTTGGCTGGCATCTCCGCCTTCCAGAAAGCAGCCTCCCTGCTCGGAGCCCCCATCGGCCACGATTTCTGCGTCATCTCCCTCTCCGACCTCATGACCCCCTGGGAGGTCATCGAACGCCGCATCCGTGCCGCTGCCGAGGCCGACTTTGTCACGGCCATCTACAACCCCAAGTCCCACGGCCGCTACTGGCAACTCTACCGCCTGAAAGAAATCTTCCTCGCCGAGGGACGCTCACCCCAAACCCCCGTCGGCTACGTGCGCCAAGCCGGACGACCCGACCAGGAAGCAACCCTCACCACCCTCGCCGACCTCGACCCCGAACAAATCGACATGTTCACCGTCCTGCTCATCGGCAACTCCCAATCCTACAACTGGCAGAACACCTTCATCACCCCCCGAGGCTACTACCCCTCATCCCCCAGTTCCTCGTCCAGTTCTCCATGCTGCAACCACGTTGCAGCCCTCAGCCCCCTATGCAGCGACGCCATCACTGCCCCCTCCCCCGGCCAAGCCATCATGCTCCAGTCCTTCCGCACCATCGCCTCCGAACTGAAACACCAAGACTACCCCCTCGGCCACCTCTGGGCCCTCCTCCACGCCATCCACACCACCGCCGACTTCGACATGGAAACCATCCTCCACACCGACCCCGAAGCCGTGGAACGTCTCTACGAGAAAGTGAAGGACGGCACCCTCACCACCATCATCACCGATGTGACCATGGTGCAGAGCGGCATCCGCAAAGGTGCCCTCTCCCGTCTCGGCATCGAAGCCAAATGCTACCTCCACGATGCCCGCGTGGCAGAGTTCGCCTCCGCCAACCACCTCACCCGCACCCAGGCCGCCATCCGTCTGGCCGTCGAAGACCACCCCGATGCCCTCTTCGCCTTCGGCAATGCCCCCACCGCCCTCATGGAACTCTGCGACCTCATCCGCCGAGGCAAAGCCCACCCCGCCGGCATCATCGCCGCCCCCGTCGGTTTTGTCCACGTGAAAGAGTCGAAACACATGGTCAAGCCCTTCACCCACATCCCCAAAATCATTGTCGAAGGCCGCAAAGGCGGTTCCAACCTCGCCGCCACCCTCTGCAACGCCATCCTCACCTTCGACGATGCCGCACAACTCCGACCCGGACGCGACCTTTAGACAGTTGACAGTTGATAGTTGATAGTTATGAATAGATTTATAGTTATAGGCATCACCGACAACCCCACCCCTTTCTTCCCTCCCGAAGTGCTGGAGGTGATTCAGCGAGGGAAGGTCTTCTCGGGCGGCAAACGGCACCACGAAATTGTGGCCCCCCTGCTGCCTCCCGATGCTCTGTGGATAGACATCACCGTCCCCCTCTCCAAAGTCTTCGAGCAGTACCAACTGTCAACTGTCAACTGTCAACTGTCAACTATCATCGTCTTCGCCTCTGGCGACCCCCTCTTCTTCGGCTTTGCCAACACCCTCCAACGCGAGTTCCCCCACTCGCCAATGACGGTTTACCCATCATTCAACTCCCTCCAAACCCTCGCCCACCGACTCCTTCTCCCCTACCACGACCTCCGCATCGTCTCCCTCACTGGCCGTCCCTGGCATGAGTTCGACCGCGCCCTCATCGAACGCGCCCCCAAACTCGGCATCCTCACCGACCGCGAACACACCCCTGCCACCATTGCCCAGCGCATGCTCGACTACGGCTACACCGACTACACCATGCACATTGGCGAACACCTCGGCAACCCCACCCTCGAAAAGGTGACCACCCTCTCTTTGGAAGAGGCCACTCAGCACGAAGCCAGCATGCCCAACTGCCTCATCCTCCATTCTCCCCATTCATCCCATTCTCCCAATCTTCCCCAATCTCCCCATTTTCCCCAATCATCCCATTCGCCCCATTCGTCCCATTCGTTGTTCGGTCTCCCCGACAGCGAGTTCTCCCTCCTCGATGGCCGCGCCAAGATGATTACCAAGATGCCCATCCGCCTCCTCACCCTCCAAGCCCTCGACCTGCCCAACCGCCACACCCTCTGGGACATCGGCTTCTGCACCGGCTCCGTCAGCATCGAAGCCCGCCTCCTCTTCCCCCACCTCCACATCCACGCCTTCGAGGTGCGCCCCGAATGTGAAGCCATCATCCAAGAGAACGCCCGCCGCTTCCATGCCCCCGGCATCAACATCCACATGGGCGACTTCCTTTCCGTCTGCAGCGATGCCATCGCTGCCCCCGATGCCGTCTTCATCGGCGGTCATGGAGGGCGGCTCAAAGAGATACTGGCAAAGGTCAAGGCGGTGCTGGCCGACGATGGCATCATCGTCTTCAACAGTGTCGTTGCCCCCAAAGTCAGCATCGACAGCCATCGGCTTTGGGACGAGGCATGCACAGAATTAGGACTCAGGCAAGAACCTCCCACAAAGATACAACTCAACGACCATCATCCCATCACTATCCTACGATGCAGAAAATAGCCATCATCCCCATCAGCGAGGCGGGCAGCGACATAGCCTTGACTTTGCAACGCCAACTGAACGCCACGGTCATTCAGCGAACCCAAGTATGTTCTGAATGGAAACACTTCGATGCCTTCATCTTCATCGGTGCCATGGGCATCTGCGTTCGCACCATCGCCCCCCTCGTCGAAGACAAGCACACCGACCCCGCCGTGGTGTGTCTCGACACCACTGGAGCGAACGTCATCTCCGTCCTTTCCGGGCATGTGGGCGGTGCCAACGACCTGACCCACCAAGTGGCAGACATCCTCGGAGCCAACCCCGTCATCACCACCCAAAGCGACAACGCCGACCTTTGGGCACTCGACACACTGGAGAAGCGTTTCGACTGGCCAATAGCCAGCGACGACGAGATGAACGACTGCATTTTCGCTTTTGTCAACAGGCAACCCACCGCCCTGCTCTTGGACGTGCGTGACAAAGGGACAGACTATCTGGAACGGACATTGCCAGAACACGTCACCCTCATCCAAGACATCCGCGAGGCTGACCCCAAGAAGTATCGACTCGTCATCATCGTATCGCCCTTTATCCGCCACGCACCGAAAGGAATGCTCAACCTCCATTTCGTGCCGATGGTGGGAACTATTGGTTTCGGACTTGCCCATCACCCTCAAGACTACGAAACCATCTACGACGAAATAGACCAGACGTTTGCCGACCGAGGCATCCTGCCTTGTTCCCATCGCTACTGCACCATCGACGTGAAGGCCGACGAGCCTTTTGTGGAGGAACTGCAAAAGGAGTATGAAGCAGAAGTGGTGTTCTTCACCGCCGACGAACTCGCCCAAGTTGAGGTGCCCAACCCCAGCCCCACCGTAGAGAAACACGTAGGCACTCCCAGCGTGTGTGAGGCAGCCGCCATCTTAGGTGCCAACCACGGCGAACTCATCGTGCCCAAAATGAAAGGCAAGAACTGGACTGCAGCCCTTGCCATTGACAAGAAGCATCTGCGCCAGAGAAGTGGTCACATCGAAATCATCGGTGCTGGTCCCGGCGACCCCGACCTCGTTTCGGTGCGTGGCCGCCGGATGCTGGAGCAGGCCGACCTCATCCTCTATGCCGGCTCGCTCGTCCCCAAGGAACTGACCCTCTGCCACAAACCTGGAGCCATCGTCCGCTCCTCGGCCCCGATGAGCCTCGAAGAACAGTGTGCCCTGATGAAGGAGCACTACGACAAGGGGCATTTCATCGTGCGCCTCCACACCGGCGACCCCTGCATCTTCGGAGCCATTCAGGAGCAGATGGCCTTCTTCGACCAACACGGGATGTCTTACCACATCACCCCCGGCATCTCCTCCTTCCTCGCTGCCGCTGCCGAACTGCGCAGCCAGTTCACCATTCCCGAACGCACCCAGACCATCATCCTCACCCGTGGCGAAGGCCGAACCCCCATGCCAGAGAAGGAGCAACTGCACCTGCTGGCCAAGAGCCAATCGACCATGTGCATCTTCCTCAGTGCCGCCATCGTGGATGACGTGCAGAAGGAACTCCTCATGGAGTATCCCGCCGACACTCCCGTTGCCGCCTGCTATCACCTCACCTGGCCCGACCAGCGCATCTACCGTGGCCAACTCAAAGACCTCGCCAACATCGTGCATGACAACCACCTCACCCTCACCACCATGCTCGTGGTGGGCGAAGCCATCGACAACCGCCACGGTCTTTCCGAACTCTACAACAAGCACTTCACCCACCTCTTCAGGAAAGGCACAGAATGATTCTGGCAATCGCCGATTACATTCTTCGCATCGTGAAGAAATCAGGGTGAACAGACACTTTTGGGACACTTTCCGTGAACGATTCCTCCTTTTCTGTGTATGCAATAGTGAATTGCGCAACTTCAGAAAACAGGAATCGTTTAATTTTAAGAAACAAAACAAACAATGAGAAAGATACTTGTGAGCCTTGCGGCACTCGTCTTCACACTTGCAGGCATGGCTCAGACAAAGGCCGTGAAAGTGGAAAGTCCCATCGTGACGGAGAAAGACTTTTTATGGTATGTAGAACAGAAAGAGGCGTGGAAAGCACTGACGCAGAAAAACCCCACGGACGAAACAGCATGGCTGAACTATTACCATGCGGCTCGTTATATGCGGTGGTACCACCAGGAGGACACGACCGCCCAGCAAGTTATCCGCGAGATGAGTCAGGCCATTCCCGACACTTACACCTACAACTACTGCGCCTACAGTCATGGCACAGGCGAAACCGATGGCGACAAATATGCAGAGGCTGCACTTGCCAAACTGCCGGAGAACATGCAGTTCTTCGACTACGACTGTTGGATATGCTATCTGGCCATGAAATGCGACGAACAGCGCATGGGGCAGATGGCCAAGCGTTATTTCGACAGCGGCATTTACTCGGAGGCCGTGCTGCGCTACAGTTATAACGAGTTGGCAGGAATGGAGCCAGGTGCCATCTTCCTGAGCAGCGGCGACACTGCCATCATCCCCAAATGGCTCATCCAAGAGGGCATGGGACTGCACAGGGACAAGACCATCATTTGCATCCCATTCCTGGGTGTGAAGGAATACCGTGAGTGGCTGAACAAAAAACTCGACATGAATCTGCCCGAATGGGAAGACGGGGCTTACGACTCCTACGAAGTTTATGAGCAGGCCATCTTGCAGGCCATCATTGACAAATATGCCAGCAAGGTGTATTTCTCTGCCACCACCCCTCCTTCGACGATGGAGCCGTGGAAGCAGAACCTCTACAACGAAGGTTTGCTGCTGAAATACTCACAGAAGCCATACAACAATCTCGCCGTGAAGCGCCGCAACGTGGAGGAACGCTACATGATGGAGTATCTGCTTGTCTCGTTCCGGCCCGAATGGACATCAGGCCAAAGGCTTTCAGCCAATTATGCGGTTCTGCTTGCCGACTTGCTGCCCTACTATGCCAAGCACGACCAGAAACGGTATGATTGGCTGATGCGTCGGTTGGTGAGCGGCATCTGCAACACCTCTTTCAGCGAGGAAAAGAAACAGGAGTACATGAACGTGTTGATAAACAAGTAGCCATGCTGATTCCGCTACGACTGTCGGCACAGTCCGACGAACAACTGATGCAGCATGCCGCCCGAGGCAGCAATCGTGCCTTTGAGGAACTCTACAAACGCTATGCCCGACGGCTACAGGGTTTCTTCGCCCGACGGCTTGGAGAGGATGCCGACTTGGCTGCCGACTTCATGCACGACACCTTCCTGCGCCTCTATGCAGCCCGCGAGAACTACCGTGAAGGTCTGAACTTCCGGGCATGGCTCTACACCATTGCCTACAACCTGTGCCGAAACCACCATCGCAACCAGTTCGCGATGGTTTCGGACGAGGGGGTGGACATCATCGACGAAGGCAGCATCGAAGTGGAACTGGACATGCAGAGCCTGCACAACGTCCTCCGCGAGGTGCTTCACAGACTCCCCGAGCCATACGCCATCCTCTTTTCGCTCCACTACGAGGAGGAACTGACCGTCCCCCAGATAGCACAAATCAGCAGACTGCCCGAAGGCACCGTGAAGTCGCGTCTGCACAAAGCCATGAACATCATCAAACAACAACTGAAACGATATGAAGATAAGTGAACAAGACATCGTCCGCATGACCCAAGAACTGCGCGACGAGGAAAACGAACAACTGCACGTCCGTCCCTGGAGCCGCAAGCGTCACTCCCTGTTTCCGGCATGGCTCGCGGCCATTCCCGCTGCGGCAGTCGTCGGCTTCTTTCTCGGCATCTGGACAAACAGGCACCTGGAGTCTGACGACTCCCTCGCGGCATTTGTCGATACTGTCTATATCAAGGTAAAAGAATCCCCCACCGACACCGCCACGATGCAGCCGGCCCCTCCTTCCGTCGCCCCACAGACAGCCTCTGTCGCCCATCCTGCACCCAGCGTGAGGCGCACCGTCAAGAAAGTTCCGGCTGAACCAGTCGGCCACCCCATGGTGAACGACCAGATACGCTACGACCTGCTGGTGAAGAATTAAGCGTTTTTTCATCCTTTCCACACTATTTCTGAACAAAAAGCCGTACCTTTGCAAGCATGAAGAGCATACTTGTGTTTGGCGGCACCACAGAAGGCCGCAAGGCGATTGAAGCCCTGGAGGAGGCGGGAAGCACCTTCTACTACAGCACGAAGACGGGGGAGCAGGAAGTCACGCTCCAACACGGTCTTCGTGTGGATGGAGCAATGGACGAGGCAACGATGGCGGCCTTCTGCCAAGCCCACAACATCGGGCTGCTGGTGGATGCTGCCCACCCCTTTGCCGAGGTGCTGCACCGCACGGTGGCAACAGTGGCCGAAAGGCTCCGTCTCCCGGCCATCCGCTTCGAGCGCATCTTCCCCGACAGAGACCCAGACATCACCTGGCTCAACACCTACCAAGACCTCCTCACCCTCTTCTCCCAATCTTCCCAATCGCCCCAATCCACCCACTCCCCAAAATCTCCCCACTCACCCCATTCACCCCATCTCCCCCACTCTCTGTTAGCCACCACGGGTGTGCAGAGCATCAGCAAACTGAAACCGCTGGAGACACTGGGCATCAAAGTCTTCTACCGCATCCTGCCAAGGGAATCATCCATTGCGTCAGCCCATCGGCAGGGGGCCACCAACAGCCAACTCTGCTTCTACGACGGAAACGCAACGGAGACACTTGAAGAGCCTCTCAACCGATGTCCCCGACGTCGGTCAACCGATGTCCCCGATGTCGGTCAACCGATGTCCCCGACGTCGGTTAAGGGGCAGTGGAAGGAGGCAGAAGAGGACTGTGAGTTTGAGGCAGTCCTGCTAAAGGAAAGCGGTCTGACGGGAGGATTCGTGGAGAAGGTGAGAGCGGCCAGGCAACGGGGCATGAAGATATATGCGCTCAAACGCCCGGAGACACCCGCCATCTTCCACCGAGTGAACGGTCCTCACGGTCTGCGCCGCATGGTGGAACGGCTCTTGCCCGAGTTCTACCCCTTGCATAGCGGCCTGACCACAGGCACCTGTGCCACAGCGGCAGCCGTGGCGGCCACCCTCCGTCTGCTGAAAAGCGAGACTCCCCCCGAAGTACCTGTCCTCCTGCCCAATGGCGAGACCATCACTGTGGCCGTCGGTTACGGCGATGGCTATGCCTACTGCATCAAAGCGGCAGGCGACGACCCCGATGTGACCGATGGCATCGAAATCCGAGCCACTGCCGAAACCGCCCCCCACTTTGAGATTGCAGCCGGCACCGGCGTGGGCCGATTCACCCTGCCCGGCTTCGATTTTCCTCCGGGCGAACCCGCCATCAATAAAGCCCCGCGCCAGATGATAGAGGAAAACCTGAAGGAATTAGGAATTAGGAATGAGGAATTAGGAATGGATACCCTATCAATAGCAGGGCATTCAATTCCTCATTCCTCATTCCTAATTCCTCATTACAAAATCACCCTCTCCGTTCCCCAAGGCGAGGCCATCGCCCGAAAGACCTTCAACCCCCGCCTCGGCATCGAAGGCGGCATCAGCATCATCGGTGTGTCGGGCATTGTCAAGCCCTTCAGCGAGGCAGCCTTCATCGAGAGCATCCGCAAGTGCATGACCGTGGCGAAGGCGAGCGGAGCAGAGCGAATCGTCATCCACAGCGGTGCCAAGAGCGAGAAAGCCCTGCAACGGCACTACCCCGACCTGCCCCTGCAAGCCTTTGTGGAATACGGCAACGCCATCGGCGAAACGCTGAAGATTGCCCACGAACTGCAAGTGCAGCAACTCACCCTCGGCATCATGCTCGGCAAGGCGGTGAAACTGGCTGAAGGACACCTGGACACGCACAGTCGGAAGGTGGTGATGAACAAGGACTTCATCGTCCAAATACTGCACGAATCCGGCTGCGACGAGGACTGCATCAGGCAGGTGGAACACATCACCTTGGCACGCGAACTGTGGCACATCGTTCCTCCCGAAAGGGTGGAGGCACTTTGCCACTGCATCATCTGCCACTGCCACGCTCATTGCGACTCCCTTCTGCCCGACGGCACACTGACCATCCTGCTTCTCGACGAAAAGGGCGACATTCATGCTTCACATTCCACTTAAAATGCCTACCTTTGCCGCCGCAAACTCAAACAGCATTTAACAACAAGCATTCCAATGAACACAAAAACAAAGAGTTTGGCTTTGGCTGCCCTGCTGGCCACAGTCAACATGAACGCCCAGACCGACTCCGTGGCTCTGCACGATGTGGTGGTGACAGGCACACGCAACGCAACAGACATCAGACACTTACCCATGACCGTGACAGTGGTGGGCAGAGAGAAACTGACCGAGCAGAACCAACCTTCGGTGTTGCCCATTGTGATGCAGCAGACACCCGGCCTCTTCACCACCAGCCGTGGAGTGCTGGGCTATGGCGTGAACACAGGTGCCGGCTCGCTGAAAGTGCGCGGTGTGGGCAGCGGTGCCCAACTGCTGGTGCTGATAGACGGACAGCCGCAGTATGCCGGACTGATGGGCCACCCCATCCCCGATGCCTATCAGACCATGATGGCCGAACGGGTGGAGGTGGTGCGCGGCCCGGCCTCCCTGCTCTATGGCAGCAACGCCATGGCTGGTGTGCTCAACATCGTGACCCGACAGATGAACGAGAACGGAGTGAAGACCGACGTGCTGGTGCAGGGTGGCAGTTATGGCACCCTGCAAGCCAGTGCCACAAACCGCCTGAAGTTGGGCAAGTTCAGCAGCATCGTCGGAGCACAGTATCAGCGCACCGACGGCCATCGTCAGAACAGCGAGTTTGAGCAGTTGGACGGTTTTGTGAAACTGGGCTATGACTTTGCCCCCCATTGGAAAGCGTTGGGCGACCTCAACATCACCCACTTCAACAACAGCAACCCCGGCCCTGTCGATGCTCCCCTGATTGACAATGACTTCAAAATCACCCGTGGACTGGCCAGCGTGAGCCTCAACAACGACTACGACCGCACGAGCGGCTCGCTGCGCGCCTACTTCGACTGGGGACACCACAACATCGACGACGGCTACGCTACAGGAGGCTCACCGCGCACGGCACTCTACAAGCACAACGACTACATCGGCGGACTGACCTGGTATCAGAGCGCACGGCTCTTCGAGGGCAACCGAACCACCGTGGGTGTGGATTGGCAACACTTTGGCGGCTCGGCATGGAACGAGAACCGCGCGAGCGGTGAGAAGACCTATCTGACCAAAGACGCTGACGGCAATGTGGTGGAGAAACAGCATGCCGACGATGTGGCAGGCTACATCGACTTCCGCCAAGACCTTGCCGCATGGCTCACGGTGGATGCAGGTCTGCGCCTTGACCATCACAGCGTCATCGGCACCGAACTTGTGCCGCAGGGCGGACTCTCCTTCCATCTGACCAACGCATCCGACCTCAAGGCACTCGTCAGCAAGGGCTTTCGCAATCCCACCGTGCGCGAGATGTACATGTTTCCGCCAGCCACCACCGACCTCAAGCCTGAACGCATGATGAACTACGAACTGTCCTACAGCCAGCATTTCGAGGGCCGAGGACACTTCGGTGCCAACATCTTCTACATCAAAGGTGAGAACCTCATCACCACCACACGCATCGACGGCCGTCCACGCAACGTCAACATGGGCGACTTCGAGAATTGGGGACTGGAACTCACGGGCGACTACCGCATCGACAGCCACTGGAGCCTCAACGCCAACTACTCCTTCCTCCACATGGACACGCCCATCGAGGGTGCGCCCGAAGGTAAACTCTACATCGGAGCCAACTTCCACCAAGGCAAATGGACAGCCTCTGCTGGTCTGCAAAACATCAGCGGACTCTACATCGCCACGGGCGACGACACCGGGAAGGAGAACTACACGCTCCTCAACGCCACAGTGGGTTACAAGGTCTTCCCCATCGCCACACTCTTCGTGCATGGAGAGAACATCCTGGCCGAACAGTACCAGACCTATGCAGGCTTCCCCATGCCCAAAGCCACGTTCATGGGCGGCGTGAAAGTCAGTCTTTAAGAGAAGAAAAAACGTGAGTTTGGCGTATGATTCACGCCTTCTGCAGACGAACAGAAAAGGTCCCCGAAAGTTTTTGCCAACTTCCGGGGACCTTTTTCTTTTAGTTGTTTTGTTTCATTTCCTCACTCTCTCATCTCGTCGTGTCGGCGGCCAAACAGGACGGCTGCAATGACGGGCGCACCAATGAGGGCGGTGACGGAGTTGACGGGCAAAGCCCCCTCGAAGCCCGGCATACGAGCCACAAGATTGCAGACAAGGGCAAGTGCGGCTCCTGTCAGCATGGTGGCAGGCATGAGGACACGGTGGTCGCTGGTGCGGAAGAGGGTGCGGCAAAGGTGAGGCACCGCAAGGCCGATAAACATGATGGGGCCACAATAGGCGGTGACGATGGCTACAAGAATGCCCGAACAACTGATGACCAGCAGGCGGGCGCGGCGCAAGTTCAGACCGAGGTTGCTGGCATAGTAGTCACCCAACAACAAGAGATTCATGGTCTTGGAAAGCAGCATGCTCAAAGGAAGCAATCCCACCATCAACAACACAAAGAGCATCATCTGGTCGCCTGACACACGGGCAAAGGAGCCGAGTCCCCACACCACATAAGCCTTCACGTCTTCCTCTGCCGAAAAGAACTTCAGCACACCAATGATGGCGGTGGCCAAGTAGCCTATCATCACACCGATGATGAGCAGCGTGACATTGCCCTTTACCTTTTGCGACACATAGAGAATCAGTGCCATCACCGCCAACGAGCCGACGATGGCGGCGATGGACATGGCGGCATCGCCCAGATAGCCAAGACGGCTCAACGCCACACCGCCCAACGAACCCGACAGGAGCACAACCATGGCCACACCGAGAGAGGCACCGTTTGAGATGCCCAACACCGAAGGGCCAGCCAAGGGATTGCGGAAGACGGTCTGCATCTGCAAGCCACTCACCGCCAATCCTGCCCCTGCCACCGTGGCCGTGAGGGCCTGTGGCACACGCGAGTTCCAGATGATGTTGAACCAGATTTCCGACACGCTTTCATCGCCCACCAAGATGCGCACGACGGCATCAATGGGTATCTGAACCGTACCCAACAAGAGGTTGAGCACGAAGAAGATGAGGGAGGCCAGAAACAGGAGAAGAAACTTATAGAGGACTTTCATTTCAAGAGTTTGTAGTAGCGTGGTGCGTAGTCAGCAGCCACCAGGTCGGGATGGAAGATTGCCACGAGGTCTTCGAGCAGCCAGTCGGGATGCACGGGTGTTTCCTCATAGTAAGGCGTCTGTTTCATGTTGCAGTAGATAACGTGCCGTTCTTTGAACGCCTTGAAGAGTTCGTTGCGAGGTTCGGACGAACGGAGAGCCTCGTAGGAGAAGTCGCCCGGATAACTGTTCAGGATGCGCCAATAGTCGGCATTGGCAGCCGTGGCATACATCTGTTCATACTCGATGGGCACACCACCCGTGTTGTCATCTTTCAGGATATAGTCTGCCCCTGCATCGCGAAACATCTGCGCCAAGTGGTTCTTTCCGCCCACGGCAAACCAGTTGCCTCCGTGCATCTCGCCGCTGAACACTGTGGGGCGATAAGGGTTGACATTGGAGAGGTGAGAGTTGACTTTTTCCGTCAGAGCGAGATAGCGCTTTTTGATTCCGTCGAAAAGGGTGTCGGCCTCTGCCTCCTTGCCGATGAACATGGCCACATACTTCACCCATTCGGCCTGTCCCAGCGGATGCGTCTCCTTATAGCCCAAGTGCGGCACGAGCATGATGCCCGTCTCCTTGATGGCATCGTAGCCGCCACGCTTGAAGGGTGAGATGAAGATGACTTCGGGATGAGCCGCCAAGATGAGTTCGGTGTCGAAGTTTCCCTCCATGCCAATCTTCACCATCTTGCCGTCCTCCACACGCTTCCTGATGTCCTTGTTATAGAGGTTTTTCGTGCCTGTGATGCCTTTCACCACATCGTGTGCATCCAAGGCCGTGAAGTTGGAGAGTTGGAGCATGGTCATCACGATGGTACGCTCCACCGGCACCTTCACTTTCGTGTATCCTTCGGGCACCTCGGCCTCCACACCCTTCTTGAGGAGCGCAAAGTGATAACTCACGGGCATCTTGTCCTCATCCTGCTGCGGGTCAGCCACATCGACCAACCGCACACCGTTCTCCAATGTCCTCACCGTGAAGCCCTTGGCATACTCCAACTGCATCACGGCAGCCGAGTCACCCACCCCTGCCACGTTCTTCCCAGTGGTGCCCTGACGGCACGACACCCACAAGAGTGCCACCACAAAAAATAATACGATTCTGATTGTCTTCATGTCTTTATCCACCATTAGATTTCTCCCACATCCACCATTCCGTTCATCACCGCATAGATGATGATGTCGGCCAATGAGTGGGCATGCAACTTCTCCATGATATTCTTCCGATGCGTGATGACTGTGGTGATGCTGATGTTGAGCCTGTCGGCTATCTCCTTGTTGATGTGTCCCTTGGCCAGCAGAACCGCCACCTCCACCTCGCGGGCAGAGAGCAAAGGCTCGGCAGAGTGCGACGGCATGGGCATCCGATTACCCGAATGGCCGGGACGGTGGTGCATGGCCAGTATGGCCTTCACCAGTGCCTGCTCGCTCTGACACACATTCAGAGTCGGCACCCCCGCTATCTGCAAGTCGCCATTGACCAGCACGATAGACCGCCGTGCGTGTTCACGAAAGAATGCCGTGTGTTCAAAGTAGATGCGCGAAGCCACAAAGTAGTGGGCAAACTGTCCCTGGTCTGCCGCCTGCAATTCGTCGAACGAGATGAACGTCTGCACCTCCCCCATCGGGAGCAAGTCAGAGAGAATCTGCTGCAACCCCATGGCGGCAAGGATGTTGGAATCGACGATGGCAAACGCGAAGTGTGGCATAACGATTGGCTTTTTCGCCACAAAGGTAGGAATTTTTAATGAGGAATGAGGAATGAGGAATGAGGAATTGTTACTTTCTCAATAAAAAAACACTCTGAATAGCAAATAATTCCTCATTCCTCATTCCTCACTCCTAATTCTTCACTACCTTTGCACCCATGTTCACAACCACACTTCTCGACTGGTTTGCCCTCAACGGGCGCGACTTGCCGTGGCGACACACCCGCGACCCCTATGCCATCTGGCTCAGCGAAGTCATTCTGCAACAGACTCGCATTCAGCAGGGCATGGACTACTGGCTGCGCTTCATGCAGCGGTGGCCCAGAGTGGAGGACTTGGCTGCCGCGACCGAAGACGAAGTGCTGCGAGAGTGGCAAGGACTCGGCTACTACAGCCGTGCCCGCAACCTGCACACGGCGGCCCGACAAATCCTCGCCCGTGGTGGTTTCCCCACCACGATTTCCGGCCTTCGCGCCCTGAAAGGCGTGGGCGACTACACGGCAGCCGCCATCGGCTCCATCGCCTTCGGACTCCCTGCCGCCGTGGTGGATGGCAATGTCTATCGGGTGCTGGCCCGCCACTACGGCATCAGCACCCCCATCAACACCACCCGTGGCAAGAAGGAATTTGCCGAGTTGGCACAATCCCTCCTGCCCACCGACCAGCCTGCCCTTTTCAACCAAGCCATGATGGACTTCGGAGCCATTCAGTGCACCCCCACCTCGCCCAAGTGCGTCGTCTGTCCCCTGCAAGAGACCTGCGAAGCCCTGCGCACGGGGCGCATCGGCGAACTGCCCGTGAAGGAGCGGAAACTGAACATCCAGACCGTTCGCCTCACCTATTTATATATAAGGTGTAACGGCAAGACCGCCATCCACAAGCGTCCAGCCGGAGGCATCTGGCAAGGACTGTGGGAGCCATTCCTCACCACCGACTCTCCCCTGCTCACCCGGGCCACCCTGCTTTGCAAAGATGTGAAGCACATCCTCACCCACCGCATTCTCCTTGCCGATTTCTATTTTCTTGAAGTGCAAGAGCCGCCCACCCTGCCCGACGACTACATCTGGGTGGAGGAGGCCGACCTCGACCGCCATGCCTTCCCACGCCTTATCGAATTGCTGCTCGAACGAGTGTCGCACTGATGCCTCTTCGCCACACGCACTCTCTCCCCCCTTACACTGCCTCTAAACCGACGTCGGGGACATCGACTTGCCGACATCGGGGACATCGACCGACCGACATCGGGGACGTCGGTTTAGAGGCAGTGGAAGGAGACCCAAAGAGACTGTGGCGCAGAGCGAGGGGAGACTACGGCGTAATACCCACTCCAAGAGTGCAAATCCTCACAAATAAGGATTGCATAAACCGCCAGAAAGCCGTACCTTTGCAGCGATTTTTCAAACCGACCTCGTAAAAAGAACGCTTTTTAGGCATGAACTTCTTAGGACTCATCAGAATATCAATCAACACTAAATAATCCGAAAAAATGAAAACAATCAAGTATTTAGCACTGACACTCGTTGCGCTGCTCGGCATGACCTCATGCAGCAAAGACGGCAACCACCAAACCATCGACGACACGTATGTGAGTTATGTATATGCCTCGTTCTCCTATGCCTCCAACTACTATTCGGGCGACGGCACCGTGAACGTGAAGATGAAAGATGGCTCCTACACCATCACTGCCAAGAACGCCGAATGGGGCGAAGCCGTCTTTGAGAACGTGAAGATGGGCGAGCAGTGGGAAGGTGCCGGCACCATCACTGTGCCTGCCCGCAGAGAGATTGATGAACCTAAAACCTATGAGGCCCAAATCAGCGGCACCCTGAACGACATCGTCATCACCGCCCCCACGCTCATGAATGCCGGCACCGTGCTGCACTTCTACATTGGTCGCATCCCCGGAGAGAAAGCGGCTGGTACATTCAGCGGCACCAACTCGGTGAATGTGGGCGACCAGTGGACCTACACCGCCGACATCGACTACGAAATCACAGCCAACGAGGACGGCAGCATCAACCTCACCCTGCCCGAATACACGCTGACCGGCACCGAGATTGGCGACCTCACACTGGGCGGCTACACCATCACGGGCATCACCTTCGACGTGTCGCGCGGCGCTTTCTATAGCGACTACGGCACTCAGGAACTGACCATGCACTTCAAGGCCGTGAATGGCGAAAGGACCACGATGGACGACGACTACATCATTAGCCCCACCAGCCACATCAGCATCGAACCCATCAACAAGAACGGCAGACAAGGCGTGAAAGTGGTGAACAGTTTCGGCCTGGGCCGCATCGTGAACGGCCAGTTCACCACCGCCATGCCATTCGACCTCACCGCCACCTTCGAGGGAGCCATCCAACGTGCACAGTAAAGACAAACCTTTGTGCATGCGCCCATCCAACGTGCGAAGCAAGACCATACCTTTGCTCATGAGTGTCGCACTGCTCACCGCCTGCCACGGAGCATTCGACGAACTCTACGACACCCCAACTGAAAGCATCGACATCAGAGAAGGCCAACTCTATGTCGATGCCTCCAGTTGGCTCCATTGGTACTACCTCGACTTCAACACCGCCAACCGCAACTTTGCCGAAGGCGGCACCTCCAGCGCCTTTGTGCAGATAGCCATCCCCACGGAAAAAATAGAAGAACTAGATGGACTAGATAGGCTAGATGGGCTAGAAGGACTAGAAGGACTAGAAAACCCAGAAAGCCCAGCCCTTCCCGGCCTCTACACCTACTGGTACGATGTCTTCGGTGCAGGCCTCTCCAACCACGACTTCCGAGGCTTCACCCCCACCGCCACCCAGCCCGAACCTGACTCCTGGCACATCGCCGTCCACCGCAACAACGTGCGCACCAACGGCGGAGCAGCCTACGAAACCTCCTACACCTCGATGAGCGACCTGCCCGAGAGCAGCGAAGCCTTTAAGGACGAGACTTTCACCCCCGACGAGTGGAACCAACTGGACGTGTGGACCATCCAGGCCCAAATGCTGCAAGGCCTCATCGGCAATCAGGGCATCGAAGTGAACCCCGTGCTCTCCTCGTGGCTCAGGGTCGATATTCCCCCCGTACCCCCTACCTTCACACTCAACAACCACGTCTTCATCGTCCGTTTCCCCGACAACACCTATGCCGCCATCCAACTGCAGAACTACCAGAGTCCTGCTGGCATCAAGTGCTGCCTTACCCTCAACTACAAGTACCCCTACTGACCTCATGAGGCATCTACTCCTGTCCATATTAGTCACTTGCGGTGCAGCGTTCTCCGCTGCACAAACACCCGACTCCACCCTCTGGCTCAACAACGTGGTGGTGACTGGCACACGCACCCCTAAACTGCTGAAAGATGCGCCCATCCAGACCCGCGTCATCACCGCTGCCGACATCGAGAAAGTGGATGCCACCAACGTGGAAGACCTCTTGCAGCAGGAAATGCCTGGCGTGGAATACTCCTATGCCATGAATCAGAAGAAACACATGAACCTGTGCGGCTTTGGCGGCCAAGGCATCCTCTTCCTCGTAGATGGCGAATGGCTGGCTGGCGAGACAATGGACGACGTGGATTTCACCCGTCTGAACATGGCTGGCGTGGAGCGCATCGAGATTGTGAAGGGAGCGGCCAGCGCTCTCTATGGCAGCAATGCAGGAGGAGGTGTCATCAACATCATCACCAAAGAACAGACCGAACCGTGGACCCTGAACCTGAATGCCCGACTGGCGCGCCACAACGAACGCCGATTCGGCGGAGCCTACGGAGTGAAGGGGAAATGGCTGCACAACATGCTGAACGTGAACTTCACCTCCACCGACAACTTCGATGTGGACAATGCGTCCAACCCTGCGGCACAGGTGGTGGCGACGGTGTATGGCGACCGCACATGGAACTTCAAGGACCGTCTGGTCTATACCCCCACCGAACGGCTGAAGTTCATCGCCCGCGCCGGCTACTTCTACCGCGAACTGACACGCACAGCCGACACGCCCGAACGCTACCGCGACTTCTCGGCCGGGCTGAAAGGACTGTGGGACATGAGCCTGCACGACCAACTCGAACTCTCCTACTCCTTCGACCAGTATGACAAGTCTGACTACCACAAAATCACCCACCTCGACGTGCGCGACTACAGCAATGTGCAGAACATCTTTCGGGGCATCTACAACCACACTTGGGACACAGGCAGCATCCTGACCGTCGGCACCGACTACATGCACGACTACCTGATGAACAAGAACTTGGGCAATGTCAGCGTGTCGCAGAACACCTTCGACGCTTTTGCACAATATGACTGGCTCATCGACCGCCAATGGGAACTGGTCGGTGCCGTGCGCTACGACTACTTCTCCGACAGCAAGGACGCTCACTTCACCCCCAAACTGAACGTGCGCTATCAGCCCATCAACAACCTCAACCTCCGCCTCGGCTATGGCATGGGCTTCCGCTCCCCCGCTCTGAAAGAGAAATACTACAACTTCGACATGGTGGGCATCTGGATTATTCAGGGAAATCCTGACCTAAAAGCCGAACTGAGCCATAACTTCAACGCCTCAGCCGACTACACCAAAGGAAACTACAACTTCACCGTGGCAGCCTACTATAACGACGTGCGCCACAAACTCGCCACAGGCATCCCACACTACCGCGAGGGAGAAGAGGATGGACGACTCTACCTCGACTATGTCAACCTCTCAGACTATTCCGTCTTTGGCGGCGAAGCCACAGTGCAGGCACGTTGGGACAACGGTCTGAGTGCCAAACTCGCCTATGCTTACACCAACGAGCAACTGCCCAAGGACGGCGATGGACGCACCATCAACAACCAGTACATCCCTGCCCGCAAACACTCCCTCACCGCCCGCATCGACTGGGACAAGCAGTTCACCCAAAACTATGGGCTGCGCCTCTCGCTCAACGGACGTTTCCTCTCCAGCGTGAAAAACGTAGAGTTCATCGACTACTACGACATCTCCAAAGGCACCAGCACCATCCACTATCCTGCCTACACGCTCTGGAAACTCTCTGCCGTTCAGCGCATCGGGAAAGCCGTCAAAGTGACCGCCGCTCTTGACAACCTGCTCAACTACAAACCCAAGTACCACTACTTCAACAGCCCCCTCACCGACGGCATCAATCTGATGGTGGGCGTGTCAGTTGACGTGGACAAACTCTTCTGAAAAGGGCTTTATCACTTGACAAAAGCAAGAAAAAACACCGCTTTTCTTGCTCTTTTGTTTGTTTATTCGTACCTTTGTACGATTTTTTGTCTTTAACGCAACAAAAACAATCCTACAAAGATATGAAACAACTACTTCTTGGCGATGAAGCCATTGCCTTGGGAGCCATCAACGCTGGCCTTTCTGGCGTGTATGCATACCCTGGCACTCCATCGACCGAAATCACAGAGTTTATTCAGACGAACAAAGTGGCGCAAGAGCGTGGCATCCACAGCCGTTGGTGTACCAACGAGAAAACCGCAATGGAAGCCGCACTCGGCATGTCGTATGCCGGCAAACGCGCCTTGGTGTGCATGAAGCACGTGGGCATGAACGTCTGCGCCGATGCGTTCGTCAACAGTGCCATCACAGGAGTACAAGGTGGCCTCATCGTCTTGGCAGCCGACGACCCGTCGATGCACTCTTCGCAGAACGAGCAGGACAGCCGCTTCTACGGCAAGTTCGCCCTCATTCCCGTGTTTGAGCCATCGAACCAGCAGGAAGCATACGACATGGTGGCTTCGGCCTTCGACATGTCGGAAACGCTGAAAGTGCCCGTGCTGCTGCGCATCGTCACCCGTCTGGCCCACAGCCGTGCCGCAGTGGAGGTGGGCGAACTCCATGCAGAGAACGCGCTCAATCCCAGCACCGACCAGTGGGTGCTGCTGCCCGGCATTGCAAGAAAGAAGTATGTGGATTTGCTCGGCAAACAGGACGCTTTCCTGAAGGCATCGGAAGGCTCCATCTACAACAAGAAGGAAACTGCAGCAGGTCAGAAACTCGGCATCATCGCTTGCGGCATCGGTTACAACTACGTGAAGGAGAATGTGGGCGACAATGCCAACATCCTCAAAATCTCTCAATACCCTCTGCCAGCCGAAAGCATCAAGCAACTGGCCAAGGAGAATGACGCCATCCTCGTGGTGGAAGACGGACAGCCCGTCGTGGAAGAGGCTGTGGCAGGCATTCTCGGCGCAGACTATCCCATCAAGGGCCGCCTCACTGGCGACCTGCCTCGCACAGGCGAACTCACTCCCGACTGTGTGGCCAAGGCACTCGGCAAACCCGCCGGTCCTGCCTTTGAGGATGCCAAGAACCTTGCAGGTCGTCCACCTCAACTCTGTCAGGGCTGCGGACACCGCGATGTCTATACCGCACTGAATCAGGTGCTGGCCGAATATCCCGACTATCGCGTGTTTGGCGACATCGGCTGCTACACCCTCGGCGCACTGCCCCCCTTCAAGAGCCTCTCTTCTTGTGTCGATATGGGAGCCAGCATCACGATGGCGAAAGGTGCGGCTGATGCAGGACTTTTCCCTGCAGTGGCCATCATCGGCGACTCAACCTTCACCCACTCTGGCATGACAGGTCTGCTCGATGCCGTGAACGACAAGTCGAACATCACCGTGGTCATCTCCGACAACCTGACCACAGGCATGACGGGTGGTCAGGACTCTGCCGGCACCAACAAGTTCGAGGCCATCTGTCTCGGTCTTGGTGTGGAGCCAGAGCATGTGCGTGTGGTCGTTCCACTGCCCAAGAACATGCCCGAAATCACCCGCATCTTGAAAGAAGAGATTGAGTATAAAGGAGTTTCAGTGATTATTCCCCGCCGCGAGTGCATCCAGACAGCAGCACGTCACGCAAGGGAAAGAGCAAAGGAGGCTAAAAAATGAAGAAAGACATCATACTTTGCGGTGTGGGCGGACAAGGCATCCTCTCCATCGCCACCATCATCGGAGAAGCAGCCACCGAGGCTGGCATCAACCTGAAGCAGGCCGAAGTGCACGGAATGAGCCAGCGCGGCGGCGATGTGCAGTCCAACCTGCGTCTCTCCACCGAACAGATATACAGTGACCTCATTCCACAAGGCGGAGCCGATGTGGTCATTTCCATGGAGCCGATGGAGTCGCTTCGCTACCTGCCCTATCTGGCCAAGACTGGCACCATCGTGACCAGCAGCAAGCCTTTCATCAACATCCCCAACTACCCCGACGAGGCTGCTCTGCAAGCCGAACTCGACGCCCTCCCCTCGGTGGTGAAACTCGACATCGAGACGGTGGCCAAGGATGCCGGCAATGCTCGTGGTGCCAACATGGTGCTGCTCGGCATGGCTGCCCCCTTCATCGAGATTCTTACGGTGGAACAACTCCGCAAAGCCATCGCCGTCATCTTTGCCCGCAAGGGTGAAGCCATCGTCGAAGCCAACCTCAAGGCTTTCGACAGCGGTGTGGCTGCAAGCAAAAAATAATAACCAAACACAACTAAACACATGATTCACAACCCACAAATGGAGTGTATGGACCGGGAGTCCATGCGCAAGTTGCAGTCAGAGCGGCTCGTCAAGACCGTCAAGACCTGCTATGAGAAGGTTCCATTCTACAAGAAGAAGATGGACCGCATGGGCGTGAAGCCCGAAGACATCCGCAGTATAGACGACATCTACAAACTGCCCTTCACCACCAAGCACGACCTCCGCGACGAGTATCCGTTCGGTCTGCAAGCAGTTCCGCAAAGTGAAATCCGCCGCATCCACGCCTCATCAGGCACCACAGGCAAGCCCGTGGTAGGCACCTACACCGAGAACGACCTGAAGATGTGGACAGAATGCGTGGCCCGCGTGTTGGCCGTAGGCGACATCGGCCCCGGCGACATCGTGCAGGTGGCATACGGTTATGGTTTGTTCACAGGCGGTCTGGGCGCACACGACGGTGCCCTCGCACGTGGAGCCGTCCAGTTGCCCATCTCGGCAGGCAACTCCGAGAAGCAAATCATGCTGATGAAAGACTTTGGCACCACGGCTCTCTGCTGCACTCCGTCTTATGCCCTCCATTTGGCCGAGGTGATAGAGAAGAATCCCGACATCAAGGTGGAAGACCTGAAACTGCGAGTGGGTTTCTTCGGTGCTGAGCCTTGGACATGGGGCATCCGTCGCGAACTGGAGAAGAAGTTGCACATCAAGGCCATTGACATCTACGGACTGACCGAGATGTGCGGTCCGGGTGTAGGCGGCGAGTGCCAGTATCAGAACGGAACCCACGTGGCAGAAGATATGTTCTATCCCGAAATCATCAATCCCGAGACTCTGGAGCCTGTGGCACCCGGCGAGGAAGGCGAACTCGTGTTCACCTCGCTGTGCAAGGAGGCCATGCCCATCCTGCGCTATCGCACCCGCGACCTCACCCACCTCATCTACGAGCCATGTGAGTGTGGCCGCACGACTGTCCGTCTCGGCAAGATATTGGGTCGCTCCGACGACATGCTCATCATCCGTGGCGTGAACGTCTTCCCGTCGCAGATTGAGACGGTGCTGACCGAGTTCCCCGTGTTCACTCCACAGTATTTCATCACGGTCGATCGCAAGAACAACGAAGACACCTTCGACCTCGACGTGGAGTTGCGCGCCGAGTACTTCTCGCCCAATCCGGCCAAGCAGATGCCATTCATCAAGCCACTCTACGACCGCATCGTGTCGCTCGTCGGCATCAAGCCCAACATCCACATCAAGGAACCGGGCAACATCGAGCGTTCCACGGGCAAGGCCAAGCATGTGCTCGACAAGCGCACCCTCCTTACGGACTGGAAATAAGCCTCATCCGAACATACCCCCCATACACACACAAGAAAGCCCCGCCATCGTTCATCGCGATTGGCGGGGCTTTTTTCGTTTCTACTTCACCAGCACCTTCCTGCCATTCCTGATGTAAAGCCCCTGCTGTTGGGGCCGTTCAGAGAGGCGCATGCCGCTGAGAGTGTACCAACCCACAGATGCCGCCTCAGCAGAGGGTTCTGATGCCTCCATGTCCTCGATGCCCGATGTGCCATCCATAAAGTCGAAAGAAGCCCATCCGTCAGTGACGGCCATGTTCGTCAGCGGTTTGCCCATCACATAGGAGCCTTCGGAGTTCGGGTTCAGCAGAGTCGCAGCAGGGTTTGAGGAGTCGGTCAACTCGCCATTTTCTCCATACGGATAAGCCCATCCGGCCTGGTATGCGGTCTGTCCCCTACCGTTGGCCGGCACGATGGTGTAGCGGGATATTGTGCCAGAATTGGGCATCCCACTGAAACTGAACCAATACAGAGGGTCATAATCCACGTGGAAAACCAACAGCCCGCTGCCCGGCAGGGCCGCATCCCAACCTTCGGACTGCCTATTTTCCACCATATAGAACTCATCAGGATGTCCATCGTTGCGGATGATATAGGCCACAGGCTCATCGCTCAGCGCCGGCATGTCCGTCACCTGAGTCGGCTCCGTCAGTTCGATGGGGGTGAGCCATCCCATCAGCATGCGCTCGTGGGCCGAATAGCCCACAGGATGAGAGCCTCCTTCCGCAAAATACCCCATGTCCATCAAGTCCCAATTGCCCACAACGCCGCCTCGCCAGTCGTAGTAGTCGGGAAAGCCGAAACAGTGGCTATACTCATGGCAGAGAAATCCGAGAGGATGAGCATCTGCTCGCAGTTCCGGCACAGCACAATAGCAATCGACCGTGTAGGTCTTGCCGCCACAGGTAAAGGTGCATTCCTGACGGAAAGAGCCGTCGGTGCGCGTCTGGTCCAGGTGTCGGGAGAGCCACCACTGGTGAGGCCAGATGCAATCAGTCCAGCCATCGTTCATGCCGCGACCAGCATAGACAAAGAGCAGTTGCTCCACCTCTCCGTCGCCATTCCAGTCGTAGAGGCTCCAGTCGATGTCGCGCGTCAGCAGTATCTCCATCGCGTCGTCCACCAGATATTGCGAGTTTTCATCATTCTCATTGGTGCTTGCATAGTTCGAAGCCTTACCCACCTCCACATACTGCACATCGAAGGTCAGCCGGAACTGTCCGTAACTCTGCTGATAGAAATAGTCACGCACCGACCCCACATAGGGGACTTCCTTGTAGCCCTTCTGGTTGAGCAGTTTGTCCCACAGTTCCAGCGTTTCCGCTTCTGTGTCCCGAAACGTTCGGTCGCTGAACGATGCCAGCACCACCAGTTGGCGGCGGTCGCCCCGATAGAGACTCACATCTATCTCACCCTTCTCGATGAAAGGTGCGGAACGCCGCAACATCTTCCCAGCAGGCAGTGTGCCACGGCGGCATCCCCTCGGCAGTTGCTCCTCCAGAGGCTGTTCCGTCTGTGCCAGTGCTGCCACCGACCACAGCAACAGCAGCGCTCCGAGCAGCACGTGCAGGCAGACTCTTTGTTTTCCTTCCATGCGGAGAATCTTTTGTGTCATTCGAGATTTTTACTTTCGCCTGCAAAATTACACAAAAGTTACAACTTTTCAGCCAATCTCGCGAAAAAACTTGAAGGGTGGCCGCACGCTCACCGCCGAAAGCCCTCCAACGGAAGAAAAACCAAGGACGAGCCCCAATCGTACAAAAAGACCAACGCTCGCTGCCCCGAAACAGGTGTGAGTCACACCCCCTCCATAGGTGTGAGTCACACCCCTACCACAGGTGTGACTCACATCGATTTTGAGGCTACGAGTGTGTACATTTTGACCAATTTCCGGCCCCACCCTTCCGTCTGCTCCGTCAGCGTTTTTCCAGCCACGGACAAGGCTGATTCGGAGCAGAGAAACGAGATTCCATCCGCCGCAGGCGAAGACACTTGAACGATTTTGAGGGTTCGGAGTCAAAAACATGGGCAGAAAGACAGAAGAAATGAAAAGTTTTGTGTAATTTTGCAATCGGAAACTAAAACCTACAATTATGACAACTGTAGCAATGAACAACTTGTGGGCGTACATCCAAGGGCTGTCGCTCTCGCAGAGAAACCGCAAATGGCTGGCAGAGAAACTGATTGAGCCATCCGACGATGCCAAGACCGCCCAGCAGAAAGCGTATGTGAAAGAGTCGCTCTATCGGGCACTCGACGAGGTGAAACGTGCCCAACGTGGAGAAATCAAGATGATGACAGAAGAAGAGTTTCTCCAAGGCTTGAAGGAAGAAGGGCTACTATGAAAGTAAACATTATACCATCTGCTGAATTCGATAGACGCTTCAAACGGCTCGCAAAAAAATATAAGTCACTGCCGACAGACTATCTTACTTTGAGCAAGGAATTGAAAAAGAACCCCTTCCAAGGCAGCGACCTCGGTGGCGGTGTGCGCAAGATTCGCATGGCCATCGGCTCGAAGGGCAAGGGCAAGAGCGGCGGGGCACGTGTGCTGACGCTGAACGTGCTGGTGAGCGATGATGCCAACGTGACGCTGCTGACCATCTACGATAAGGAAGAAATCGACAATGTCTCCGACAACTACATCAAATGGCTGGTGAGCGAGGCCCTGAAATAGGAAATTGACACAAAAAACATTGTTTTTGAAAAAAGATATGAACACACCATTAGATTATAGCATCGTCACTGAGGCCATCGAAGGGATGGACCTCGGCGACTTCTCACAGGCCACCATCCGCGACATACAGTCGCTCTCGCGTGTGCTGGAAGAAAAGACGGGACAGCAGGTCATCCATCTGGAGATGGGTGTGCCGGGGCTGCAACCCTCGGCGATTGCGCTGAAGGCCGAGCAGGAGGCACTCGCCAAAGGCTGCGCCACCACCTATCCGCCCAACGGCGGCATACCACGCATCAAGGAGGCGGCCTCGCGATTTGTCAAAGCCTTCATCGGAGTAGATATCGCCCCACTCTGCTGCATCCCCACCACAGGCTCCATGCAGGGCACCTTCGCCACTTTCACCGCTTGGCGCCACGCCATGCCAGAGAAGGACACCGTGCTGTTCATCCATCCGGGATTCCCCGTGCAGACCACCCAGTGCGACGTGATTGGACTCAAGCACATCGGGCTGGACATCCACGGCTATCGGGGCAACGCACTCATCGAGAAGTTGGAGGAAATCCTGTCGAAGGGCAACATCTGCGGCATCGTGTATTCCAATCCCAACAACCCCTCGTGGGTGTGCTTCAATGAAGAAGAGTTGAAGGGCATCGCCAGTCTGGCCGACAAGCACGACTGCATCATTCTGGAGGACTTGGCCTACTTCGCCATGGACTTCCGCCGCGACTTGAGCCATCCCTTCGAAGCACCCTATCAGGCCACCGTGGCACGATACACAGACAAGTACATCCTGGCGGTGTCGGGTTCTAAAGCCTTCTCCTATGCCGGCCAACGCATCGGTGTGGCCTGCATCAGCAACACGCTCTACCACCGTGTTTATCCTGCATTGGAGAAGAACTTCGGCGTGGGTGAGTTTGGCAAATTCTTCTGCAACCGACTGATGTACACCCTCAGCAGCGGCACGACCCACAGTGTGCAGCATGCGATGGCGGCACTGATGGAGGCGGCTTGCGACGGAAGTTACAACTTCCTGGCCGACGTGAAGGAATATGGCCGCAGGGCAAAGTTCATGAAGGATGTGCTGCTGGCCAACGGCTTCTATCTGGTCTATGACAATGACCTCGGCGCCCCGCTGGCCGATGGCTTCTACTTCACCGTGCAGTATCCCGGCATGAACGACCTGCAACTGACCCGCGAACTGATGTACTATGGCATCGCCGTGTTCCCGCTCGACACGATGGGCAGCAACGAACAGGGAGTGCGCATCTGCACCTCGTTCTTCAGCAAAGAGCAAGAACCACTTTTCAAGGAACGCATAGAACTATTTAATCAAAATCATGGACGATAAATCACCTTACCTTCATCCGCAATACGAGACACTCTCTCGTGAGGAAATCAGCAAACTGCAATTGGAACGCCTGCAAGCGACCGTGAAGCATTGCATGAACTCACCGTTCTACAAGAAACGCTTCGAGGAGGCAGGACTGAAACCTGAGGACATCAAGAGCCTTGACGATATCCGCAAGATTCCTTTCACCACAAAACAAGACCTGCGCGACACCTACCCCTTCGGCATCGCCAGTGTGCCACTCCGCGAGTGTGTGCGTCTGCACTCCTCTTCAGGCACCACGGGCAACCCGACAGTCATTCTCCACACGAAGAAAGACCTCGACGAGTGGGCCAACCAAGTGGCCCGCAACCTCTGGATGGTGGGACTGCGCCCCGACGACGTGTTCCAGAACTCCTCCGGCTACGGCATGTTCACAGGTGGTCTGGGCTTCCAGTATGGAGCCGAGAAACTGGGCATGCTCACCGTGCCTGCCGCTGCAGGCAACTCACTCCGTCAGATTAAATTCATCAAAGACTTTGGCACCACCGCCATCCACGCCGTGCCCAGTTACGTGACCCGCCTCTACGAGGTGATGCAGCAGGAAGGGGTTGACCCTCGCCGCGACACGAAACTGAAAGTGCTTGCCATCGGTGCAGAACCTCACTCGGAAGAGCAACGCAAACGCATCGAGCAGATGATGGGTGTGAAGGCATACAACTCCTTCGGCATGAGCGAGATGTGCGGCCCCGGTGTGGGCTTCGAATGTCAGGAACAAAACGGCCTGCACTTCTGGGAAGACTACTACATCGTGGAAATCGTCAACCCCGAAACGCTGGAGCCTGTGGCCGACGGCGAGATAGGCGAACTGGTGCTCACCACCCTCTGCCGCGAGGCCATGCCGCTCCTCCGCTACCGCACCAGAGACCTCACCCGTGTGCTGGGACGCACCTGCCCCTGCGGACGCAACCACATCCGTCTGGACCGCATGCGCGGACGTTCGGACGACATGATTGTGCTGCGCGGCGTCAACATCTTCCCCATCCAGATTGAGAAGATTCTCATGCAGTTCAAGGAACTCGCCAGCAACTACCTCATCACCCTCACCACCGACGAGGACAACGACAACATGACCGTGGAGGTGGAACTGGAGGAACTCTTCACCGACGACTTCCAGCGGCTGCTCACCCTGCAGAAGGAAATCAAACGCCGACTGAAGGACGAGATTCTCCTTACGCCCCACGTCAAACTCGTGCCCAAAGGCACCCTGCCCGTCAGCGAAGGCAAGGCCGTGAGAGTGGTAGATAAGAGAAAAGTATATCAATAGTAAAAACTAAAAGTTAAAAACTAAAAATAAAAGTTACTTCTGCCATGCGAAGAACATACTTTCACTTTTAGTTTTTAACTTTTCACTTTTAACTTTCAACCATGACAATCAAACAACTATCCATCTTCATCGAGAACAAAGGAGGCACCCTCATCAAGGTTCTCGACCTGCTGAGCAAGGCAGGCATACAGATTATCGCCTCCACCGTGGCCGACACCAAAGACTACGGCATCTACCGAGTGCTGACCAACGACCCAGCACAGGCTTACCTCATCCTGAAAGAAGCAGGCATCAACGTACAACTCTCCGATGTATTCGCCCTGAGCATAGACGACCAGCCCGGTCGTGCAGCCGAAGCCATCAAGCAGGTGTCGGAAACAGGTGTGAACATCCTCTACCTCTACTCCTTCCTTTGGCAGGGAAAGGGAGTGCTGGTGTTCCGTGCCGACCAGAGCGAGAAGGCCAAAGAAATCATCATGCTCAACAAGATAGCCTTCTTGACTGAGGCGGATTTCCGATAAAAGCGTCCCCCATCCCCATGACACTTCTTGAAAGCCTGAACACAGGCGACCGCTTCGCTGCCAGCATCGGCGCACAACTGACCGAACTGCGCGAGGGCTACGCAAAGGCTGAACTGACCGTGGAGGAACGGCACCTGAACGGTGCTGGCGTGTGTCAGGGCGGTGTGATGTACACACTGGCCGACCTCGCCTTTGCTGGCGTGGCCAACAGTCACGGCATCCTCACACTCGGCATCAGCAACACCATCACCTTCCTGAAATCGGGACAGTTGGGCGACCGCATTACAGCCGAATGCACCGAAACATTCGACCACCGCAAACTGCCCTACTGCGACATGAAAATCACCAACCAGAGAGGCGAACTGCTGGCCATCATGACGGGGCTGGCCTACCGCATGAGGAAAGATTTCCCCTTCGAAGCATTGATGTAATGATAGACATAAAACTTGACGTACACACCCACTCCATCGTGTCTGGCCATGCCTTCAGCACCCTCAACGAGATGATTGAAGAAGCGCAGAAGCATGAACTGACCCTTTTTGGCGTGACAGAACACGGTCCCGCGCTGCCCGGAGCCTGCCACGCCATCTATTTTCGCAACCTGCACGTCGTGCCACGCAAGTACGGCACCATGCGACTGCTGCTGGGAGCCGAACTCAACATCATCGACTACGAGGGCAACCTCGACATCACCGACGAACAGACGTTGGGCTGCATGGACCACGTCATCGCCGGTCTCCATTCCCTGTGTTACACCGACGGCACCCACCAGCAGAACACCTCTGCCCTGCTCGGTGCCATCGAGAATCCCCACATAGACATCATCTCGCACCCCTGCGACGGCACCGCCAGCAGTTTCGACCTCGAAGCCGTAGTGCTGGCAGCCAAACGCACCGGCACACTGCTCGAACTCAACAGCAGTTCGCTCAACCCCCAACGCCACAAGACACTGGCCAGACCCATGTTCACCCAGATGCTGCACCTCTGCCGACAGCACGACGTACCCATCATCCTCGGCAGCGATGCCCACCACACCTCAGGCATCTGCAACTACCAATACGCCCTCCCATTGCTCGAAGAGACACACTTCCCCGATGAGTTAATCATCAACGACAAGCCTCAACTCTTCCTGCAAATCATAGGGAAATAAGCCGCTCTGCCACCTTTTTTAGTGCCAAAAGCAAAAAAAAGAGAGAAAAGTTTGGCCAGTAAGAAAAAAGTCCCTACCTTTGCACTCGCAAAACAACAACAACACGTTGGTGCCATAGCTCAGTTGGTAGAGCATCGGACTGAAAATCCGTGTGTCCCCGGTTCGAATCCTGGTGGTACCACTTCAATCAAGAGAAAGTTCCCGAACACCCCGTTCAGGAACTTTCTCTTTCTTCTGAGCCACCCCCACCAGCAACACACTTCTGCCCAACACCCTTCCGTCGGGGCATCTATGTGGTGAATGGAAAGTGAAAAGTGAAAAACTAAAAGTGAAAGTATCCTCCCATTCAGGGTGTGTGCCATCAGGGGGGAAAGGTAACTTAAACTTTTAGTTTTTCACTTTTCACTTTTAGTTTTTCTTCTTTTTTTTGCAATAATGAAGAAAAAAAAAGAAAAAAAAGTGTACAATGTCTTGAAATATTATTACCTTTGTATCACCATAACAATCTTATACTGATAAGTCTGACAAAAATCTATGAACACACAAATGAGTTTTACTGAAGCGCTGAGCAGAAGCGGCTTCGAGATGGTTGACTTCGTCATTCTGTTGGTCTATTTGGTCATGCTGGTGAGTCTTGGCATTTTCCTGAGCAGCAACAGCAGGGAAGGCAGCGCCAAAGACTATTTTCTGGCTGGTAACTCCCTCACATGGTGGGCTGTGGGCGCATCCCTCATTGCTGCCAACGTCTCCACCGAGCAGTTCATCGGCATGGCGGGTTCGGGCTTTGCCGATGGCATTGCCATTGCTGCCTACGAACTGATGGCCGCCATCACGCTGGTGGTGATTGCCAAGTGGCTGCTGCCTGCCATGATGGACAGAAAGATTTTCACCATTCCGCAGTTCCTCCGCGAACGCTACAACTCAGGTGTGGGCGTAGCATTCTCCATCTTGTGGATTTTCCTCTTCGTTTTCATCAACCTCACGTCTGTGGCATGGCTGGGCGCGCTGGCCATTGAGCAGGTGCTGGGCTTGCAGGGGATGACGGTGCAACTCCTGCCGGGGCTGAACATCTCCATGCGCATGATTATTGTCATCTCACTCTTTCTGGTGGCCGGTCTCTATTCCATCCACAGCGGCCTGACCGTCGTGGCATGGGCCGATGTCATGCAAATGATTTTCATTGTGGGTGGCGGTGCCGTGACGGCCTACTTTGCCGTGACAGCCGTGGCAGGAAACGGTTCCAACGCACTCGAAGGAATCGAGAAAGTCTATTCTGCATTGACCACTGGAAACCATGCCAACGATACTCATTTCCACCTCATCATCCAACAGAGTTACAACGAGAAAGCCTTCTCCAATGTGCCTGGCATTGCCGCCGTGGTGGGCAGTATGTGGCTGACCAACTTGGGCTATTGGTGCTTCAACCAGTACATCATCCAGAAAGGTCTTGCCGCCAAGAGCCCCGACGATGCCAAGAAAGGCTTCCTCTTTGCCGGATTTCTGAAGATACTCATCCCCTTCATCACCGTGTTGCCAGGTGTCTGTGCCTTCTACATGTATCAGCATGCCGACCAGTATCTCGAAGTGCAAAGCAGAATCAACGTGTCTGACGATGCCTACCCTTGGCTCGTCCGCAACTTCATCCCCACTGGCATCAAAGGACTCTCACTCACTGCACTCATCGCCTCCATCATCTCATCGCTGGCATCAATGCTCAACAGCACCGCCACCCTCTTCACCATCGACATCTACAAGAAGTACATCAAGCCAGAAGCATCCGACCGACGCCTGGTCAATGTCGGACGCATCGTGTCTGTCGCAGCACTCTTCATCGCCCTGTTCACCGTTCACCCCCTGCTGGGCGACCTTGACCAAGCCTTCCAATACATCCAGGAATATTCGGGTTTCATCTATCCAGGCATCATCATCGTCTTCAGCCTCGGCCTCTTCTGGAAACGTGCCTCCACCACAGCCGCCATCTGGACAGCCATCCTTGCCATCCCGCTCGGCGTTCTCCTCAAGGTGGTCATGCCCGAAGTGCCCTTCCTCTTCCGTGCAGGCTACGTGTTCATCTTCCTCTCCTTCTTCTTCATCGTCGTGTCATTGCTCAGTAAGAAGAGCGAATCGTGCGACCTGCCATCAGAACGGGATCGACACACCATGCTGAAATGGAGTCACATACTGGGATTTTCCGGCATCATATCCGTCCTGGCTGCAGCAGTGGTCAGCATCGTCTGCCTTTTCCGAGACGGAGAAATCACCCCCGAAGAGAGCATCTTTGCCTATCTTAACGACATCGGGTTCGAAGCCTTCTACTTCTTCGGTGCAATGCTGCTCACCTGCGCCATCTTCCTGAACTCCAATGCCCTCCACACCCAACAAAACCCCAAGGCCGTGCCTATCAATCTGGCACTCTTCAAGACAGACCGCATCTACCTCTACGGCAGCATCTTCATCATCGCCATTGTGACCGCATTGTACGTGATGTTGTGGTGAGATAAAAGTGAAAAGTGAAAAACTAAAAACTAAAAGTGAAAAGTGAAAAACTAAAAACTAAAAGTGAAAAGTGAAGAGTGAAAAATCTAAGTTACCTGCCATTCGGACTGTTGCCTTTTCATTGGCAAAAGTAACTTAGATTTTTCACTCTTCACTCTTCACTTTTCACTTAATTATCCAAGGTAACTTGGATTTTCTACTAATTTAATTAAAGTAATAGAGGAATGTGGCCAACCCTTCCAAGGCCTGCTTCTTCTGGTTCTCTATTTCCAACTTAAACTTGATTTGCGCCTTACAGATGCCACGGATGTTGGAAATCTCATGGAGAGAAGCCGTGAGGCGCACACGCTGACCAGCCAACACTGGCTGTCCGAACTTCATCTGATCCATGCCATAATTCACCAGCATCTTCACGTTGTTCACCTGAATCAGTTCCTGCCACAAGTGAGGAAGCAGAGAGAGTGTGAGATAACCATGAGCAATCGTACTCTTGTAGGGACTCTCCACTTTCGCACGTTCTGGATCCACATGAATCCACTGGTGGTCAAGCGTAGCATCGGCAAAAAGGTTGATGCGTTCCTGCGAGACTTCAAGCCACTCACTTGTACCAATCACTTCACCTAGATGAGAGGCAAACTCATCATACGAATTCACTATCAGTTTTTCCATATCCAAAATCCTTTCTTTGATCGTTTCTTATGCAAAGATAGAGAAAAAAAAGAAAAACAAGATGCGCGCATCTTGTTTTTCCTACATTTAGAACAAAAATAGTTCTTTTTTCTTACAGAAGGGTCAAACACACACATCAAGCCTCGGCCTTCTTCACCGTCAGTTTCTCCTTGATGCGAGCCTTCTTGCCAGTCAACTTGCGCAGATAGTAAAGTTTAGCGCGACGCACCTTACCTACCTTGTTCACCTCGATAGAGTCGATGTTGGGCGAGTTGAGCGGGAAGATACGCTCCACGCCTACCGTGCCAGACATCTTGCGCACCGTGAAACGCTTCTTTTCCTGGTGGCCGGCAATCTTAATCACCACGCCACGATAGAGTTGGATACGCTCTTTCGAACCTTCCACAATCTTGTACGCTACAGTCACTGTGTCACCTGCCTTGAAGTCAGGATACTGCTTTGGCTCAGAAGTCTGCATAGACTCTTCAGCCACTTTAATCAAATCTACTGCCATTTTTTTGGTTGATTTTTGATAATTAAAGAGTTACAGCGAGGCATTCTCCTTTTCAGAACCATGAAACCCTTCGTCTCAGGCCCTTGGGCTCTCTCCCTATCGGACAGCGGCTTCGCCAAAAACGGTGCAAAGGTACGAAAAAGTTGGGAGTTAAGAACAAGTCACCCCTCTTTTTCTGCAAAAAAAGAACGAAAAAAGAAAAAAAAGGCGAAAAACGCCAGTTCGGTATAAGAAAGTTGAGAAAAAGAGGAGGCTGTACACACCCAGTGCACAGCCTCCTCTTCACATATAAAACAAAACGAAAACTTTCTACCAGAGGTCTTCCACCTCACCGCCTTCTTCAATCGCCATCATTTCCTGGGCGTATGCGTCGGCGGCGTCTTTGGGAGTAGCCGAACCATTTACAGGAAGTGTTTCTGTAGAGCCAATGGTTATATTAAGATCCAGGCCCAGTTCAAGTGGAACCACCTGCAGTTCGGGGGATAAATACATTTTCTTCATATTCTTCCCGTTTGCTTATTTAACCAAAATCTTCTTGCCATCCAGGATGTAGATGCCGCCTGTTACAGGACGTCCTACACGCTGGCCGTTCAGGTTGTAGTAAACACCTGTGTCCTTCTTCGAACCAGCATAGTCGAAGCCCAGACCGTTGATGTAGGTGGCCTCGCCGCTGTCTTCAAACACGAAGCGGATGGCTGCGCCATTTCCTATGCCGGAAGCAGGCAGAGACGCTGTTGGCAGTGGCAGATAAGCCTTGCCGGCAGCCAGCGTAGAACCATCCTCTACAGGATAGAAGCCCTCGCCACTCTCACCGTTAGTCAGGATGAAGTTCGTGTAGTCGCCATCCACCTGGTTGAGCACCGTAGCGCGGTTCACGCCTACCAGCAGGTTAGACACGACAGTGGATCCCGTTCCTGCAGGAATCTCGTAGTTGCCATTGTCGCCAATCAGCACCACGCCTGTACCCTTAGGTACGTCATACACGCGAGTCAGTATGGCATCGCCAGTGCTCGGAGTGAAGGCCGAAACGATGTAGGCTCTCACATTTTCCACAGTAGTGAAGTCGAGGTCCATCATCGAGCAGAAGGTGGCAATGTTGTGAGCGATTTCCACCTTGTTGGCAGATTCTTCCACAGCATTTTCAGTCACTCCCTTCAGATTGGTCCTAAGTTGATACAGAGAATTGATCAAGTTATCAATATCCCCACTCATGGTGTTGAAGGCTGTACCCATATCAGCGTAGAGATCAGCGTGGTCTTCACCCAGGGTGGACTCGCTGTTGGTCAGGTCAAGCTGATAGCCTGCCAGATCGTCCGCCATCGTGCTCTTGTTAGTCTTTGCAACATTAACCTTTGCCTTGAGGTCATCCAATGCGGTTTCCAGACCAGATCTCAGTTCTGAAGAGAGATACTGTTCAAGGGCATCTTCTGCCTCAGCGATAGCGTCGTCAGCCTTACCCAGTTCGGTTGCCAAGTCGGCAAGCTTCGTGTTCAGATTATTAGCCTGCGGATAGAGAGGAGCCGCTGCGCCCAGGTTCGCGATAGCGTTGCTGATGGCGGTGAGAGCTGCGGGTACATTCTCCTCAGAACCATTGTCGTAGCCAGACTGATAGCCAGCTTTCAGACTGTTGGCATTGGTGATCATGGTCACTGACGCACCTGCCTCCTGCGCTGCCGTGATGGCAGTCTGGAAGTTGCCAAGAGCCGTATTGAGCTGAGCATACTGGTCAGCAGAAGTGTTCAGAGCCGAAGTCTGGGCGTTGATAGAAGTGATGGTGCTTGCCACATCTGCATCGGCAATGCTGCCGTCTGTGTAAGCTGCAGAAGCATCATTAAACACTGTGGTGGCCGTGCCAATTACACTCTGAGCAGCCTTCTGTTGCAGAGCCGTTTCGAGATCAGCAAGATGTGTGACCAGAGTTGCATAGAGTGCCACAGAGTTGTTGATGGCAGTAATCTGTGCCTCCAGCGCAGTCTTCTGTTCCGCAATCTTGTCATCGTCCACTGTACCAGCTTCGTAGGCGGCAAATGCGGTGTTATAGACGTTCTGAGCAGCAGTGCGAGTAGCTGCAGACATTGGTGTTTGCGCTGTCGTAGTCAAAGCGGTGTTCAGGTTGTCCAGAGCCTCCTTGAAGTCCTTGTAAAGGTTGATGGAGTAGGTCAGGTCTGTGATCAGCTGTTCGTGGCTTGCCACGCGGGCGGGGATGTCAGCGTCGGCAATCGTACCTTCGTTATAGAACTCCTTGGACTTATCAAGACGCAGGTTGGCCTTCGTCACGGTAGATTTAGCCACGCGAGCCTCATCCGTCGAGGCAGTAGCGATGGCCGCTTCAAGATTCGTAATGGCTGTGGCCAGCGTTGCGTAAGCTGCGGCAGAAGTGTTTACTTGCGGGATGACAGCTTCGATGTCCGCAATGATGCCATCGATGTCAGCGTCAGCAATGGCACCTGTCGCATAGTCATCCTGCAGGGCTTTAAGTCTGTTCACCTCGTCCACAAGGGTCTTCATGGCCTTCTTGCCCACTACAGGCTCGAGTTTTCCAAATGCAGTTGCCAAATCATTATACTTGCCCACGGAGTTGGTCAGAGCAGTTTGGGCACCCCCAAGCTCTGCAACTCGGGTTGCCACTTGGTCATCTGCAATAGCACCTTGAGCATAATCAGCCTGGGCTTGAGTCAAGAGCGTATTGGCATTGCTGCGCACAGATGCCGACGCCAGTGCGTTTGCGTACTGGGTAAGAGTTCCCTCCAGGTTGGTGATGGCCGTATTGAGGCCTCCGTAAAGTGTCACGGAGTTGTTGATGGCGGTAATCTGTGCATTCAGCTCTGTCTTCTGTGCCGCAATTTGGTCATCGTCCACTGTACCGGCTTCGTAGGCGGCAAATGCTGTGTTATAGACATTCTGAGCAGTGGTGCGAGTGGCGGCAGACATTGGTGTTTGCGCTGTCGTAGTCAGAGCGGTGTTCAGGTCGTCCAGAGCCTGCTTGAAGTCCTTGTAAAGGTTGATGGAGTAGGTCAAGTCTGTGATCAGCTGTTCGTGGCTTGCCACGCGGGCGGGGATGTCATCGTCAGCAATCGTACCTTCGTTATAGAACTCCTTGGACTTATTAAGACGCAGGTTGGCCTTCGTCACAGTCGATTTAGCCACGCGAGCCTCATCCGTCGAGGCTGTAGCGATGGCCGCTTCAAGATTCTTAATGGCTGTGTCCAGCGTGGCGTAAGCTGCGACAGAAGTGTTGATGTTAACTACAAGTGCATTCATGCTACTTGTAAGTGTCTCAGCAGCTTCATCGGACAAACTGCCAGCCTGATAACCCTCTTGGGCTTGTGTGAGCTTTTCACTGGCTTGATCTAACCAAGTCTTTGCCGCTTTCTTTTGAGCAGCGGTCTGCAAAGAGGTGATGGCATTGTTGAGGTTAGTGTATGCAGTGGCTGAAATCTGGATAGCATCGGCCTTATTGTAGAGAGTTTCCAATAGCTCTCCGACCTCGCTGTCAGCAATACTGCCTTCATTGTAGCCAGTCTTGGCAGTTCCAATCAACGTGTTGGCTTCGCTAAGAAGTGCCTGGCTCGCCTTCAATGCTGTGGCAGCCTCCAGATTGGAGATGGCATCATAAAGTTGACTGTAGAGGACGGGTGAGTTTTGTAAACCGCTGATAGCAGCACTCACGTCGTTCTTCAGTTGCTCGATTTGAGTGCCCTCATAGCGTGTATTGCCTCTGATTCCAGCCTCCAATGTGGTGGCGACATTGCGGGTGGCAGCAGACATCTTTTCATTTGCTGCATAGGCAATGGCTTCCTGCAGGTCGGCCAAGTTGGTGGAAACATCTTCCGAGAGGAAGAGATCCTTAGAGGCGATGACATCATCCTTCACGTTGTAGATATCGTTGAGCGCCTTGAACATTTTCTCACCATCCTCCGCGTCAATAGCGGTCTGTGCATCAGCCAGAGCCTGACTCAAAGTGGCGTACTCAGTCTTGCCCATCAGCATGTTAGCATACTGGTTCAGATCATCTATGGCCGTTTCCAGAACAGGCTGCACCACCTTGGGCTTGAAACCACGGTAGTAGAGTTTGAAGTTATCCCAAATGACCCAACTGTCACCGCCCTGAGACGAATTACCCTTCACACCGATCTGGAAGGCTTCGTTCGTATTGGCAATCAGACCGAATGCGGACTGCTTGTACATTCCAGCCGAGAAAGCAACTGCTGAATTGTACATCTCATTCGGATACCAATTTCCTTGACCGTCTGTATAGGGAGGAAGATTGGCAGGATACAATACGTTGGCATCTGTTGAATAGAGAGTGTTGACGGGAACGGATTCATCAAAAATATTAACGAACGGAGTTGCATTTTTGTTCAGATATACATAAACAGGTGCACCCTTTTCTTTCACAACAGGTTGTGTTTGCGCCTGATAAGCATTCCATGCATTGTCATCACGAAGGTAGCGGTAGAAACCCTGCACTTCAATCTCGTACACACCTACGGGGAATCCACTGCTAATGGTTTGGTATATATCAAAATTTGCATTGTTCCATGCTTCAAAGCACTTGTTTGTGGGTGTTCCTGCCACAGCAACATTACCACCAGAAGCGCGATTAACCGTCCATCCATATGTGCCGTCTTCATACTGTGGATTCTTTAGCAAGGCCGTCACATCTACATTTTCCTTATCGTCAGCGTTGTCAATAAGAGCTTGAATGTAGATGGGGAGTGCAATATCTATGGCCGTTTGCAGCTGTTCCATCGTGGAACTTTCATCCAAATAAACTGATTCCAAGCTGGAAGCGCTGCCTTTTACTGCATTAATCTTGTCAATCCACTCTTTCAGCTCCTGAGCCTTGTTGTAGATTGCCATATCAGTAGCAAGAGCCTCATAGTTTTCCACAGAGACAAGAGCCCAATCGACGTAGGCTTCATCTTCATCTTTAAACCCGTCGAGAGCCGTCGTATTACCCGTCTTGGGCAATCCGACATAAAGCCCTGCACCAGCATAATCTCCATAGTTTGTGTTTCTGGAAGAGGTACTAAGACGGAAAGTGCTGCCATTGTCCTCTACAGCGAAGTAATAGTCGCCCCAGCCATTTCTATCAACAAACAATTTACCTTCATCAGATCCTGGGTTGGCAAAGAAGGTGTTCTTCCATATACTACCATTGAGATAATCCCAGAAGAGATAATCACCATTACCAGTGGCTTCGAACTTCACGAGAAGACCTGTTTCTCCCACACTGGCTTGTGTTTCAAAACTGTTCCCATTTACGAAGAACTTACCGGAACCGACATTGTAGAGGTACGCCTCTTGATTTACAGCAAACCCCGAGGTTTGGTACGTCGGCTTTTGTCTGACACCATCCACAATGGTAGCCATCGCGCTGATGCTGGACAGCAACAACGAGCCGCACAATAGTAAAAGTCTGATTTTCATTGTGTATAAATAGGTTTTAGTGCTGTGCCCCCCTTCCAGCAGTTAACTATAGGTTTATAAAAAAGCGGGGAAACTGACTCATCACTCGTCCTGTCAGTTCGAGGTCTCCGTATGCCCCTTCAAGTGGAGGTGACGAAGTTCCGAACTGTCAAAAGAACAAAGCGATGAGACGCCTTTCGGTTGCAAATATACCACGTTTTGAATATCCTTCCAAATTTTTTTGAAAAAAATATAAAAAAGAAGAAAAAAAATGTGAAAAACGCAAGGAACAAAGTCAATGAGATGTTATGGCTCACTCGTAGATTCCTGTGTTTGTTTTCAGATTGTTATAAAGAAAAAAACAATAAAAAACACCACTCATGATGTCTGTGGCCTTCAGCCCAACGTCCTGTTCTTCCAGTCTTGTGCTTAAGAGCGAGCTCTTGCACAATCCAGAAGTACAGAACGGTTTTGTTCCAAAACACAGCCATCATGGTGGCAAAAACCTATTGGGATGATTTTATTATGGCATAAATAGTTTTTTAGCGAAGCGGTGTTTTTGCTCCTATTCTAAACACTGGATTTTGCAGGTGAGCCAAGATTCTTTCTTTTTTACACAAATTATCATTAATTGGCCATTAATATCTCATGAATTGTTTTATTTTTGATAATTCGTGGCCATTCGTGGTAATTGATGTTCAAAGAAGAACTCAGAAATAATTATCAATTCAAGTTTCGCAAGCTCCATTTTCGCAAGTTGTGAAAAAGGAGGAGGCTGTACACTCTGCACAGCCTCCTCCTTACATATAAAACAAAACGAAAACTTTCTACCAGAGGTCTTCCACCTCGCCGCCTTCTTCAATCGCCATCATTTCCTGGGCGTATGCGTCGGCGGCGTCTTTGGAGTTAAGGAGTTAAGGAGTTATCGCTACGCTCGTCCTGCGGACAGGAGGAGTTGACAACAACAAGAGTGCATACGGCACAACGACAAATGTGCGTAGCCGTTCTCAACATGATTTTCAAAGTTTGAGTTCTAAAATTCAAAGTTTGAGTTCTGCAACTCAAAGTTTAGGTTTTATAACTCAAACTTTAGAATTAAAGTCGATGTGCCTGTTAGCTTGAAGTGGATGTTCCACATTTGATGTAGTGGAGATGGCACAGAGGTGAAAGTGGAAACTCTTTTCGTTATCGGCAAATGATATAACCCAACTTTGACTACGTTGAGCTAAAGGTTCGCAAGTTGAGAGCAATAGCCACAAAAATCCGCTTAATCTGCTTCATCGTTCCAAAGGAACTTGTCTTTATACACATACCGCTTCGCGATGATGGAACGGATTTGGCGGATGAGAGCCTCGGGCGGCTCGATGGGGAGGTCGCTTTTTTTGTGTCTAAGGATTTGAGGATTAAAGGATTTTTTTCGGAAATCCGCTTAATCTGCTTCATCGTTCCAAAGGAACTTGTCTTTATAAACATACCGCTTCGCGATGATGGAACAGATTTGGCGGATGAGAGCCTCGGGCGGCTCGATGGCTTTGGAAAAAAAACTCCGTGGCGCACAAGCCACGGAGTCAGAAGAAAAAAATCCTTTTATCCTAAAATCCTTAGAAATAAGAAAACAAGGAGCCTTATTTGTTCACGATCACCAGACCGCCGTTCTGCGGGATGGTGACGGTGACTTTCTTGCCCGACTTGATGGTCTTGACGCTGCCGTTGAGCTGGGCATCGTCGCCATAAAGGAGCAAGTCAGCTCCCTTGCCATAGAGGGAGAGGTCGAGGGTCGTCTTCAGAGGCTGTTTGTCGGCATTGACACCCACGATGAACCAGTGGTCGCCTGCACGACGGGCAATGAGGGCATACTTGCCGGGGTAGCCGTCGATGGACTTCACCTCGTCCCATGTGGTGGGCACATTCTTCATGAAGTCTATCGCCCAGTCGGGAGCATCGGTGAGGTTGTTGGGAGCAAGGGCGAAGTGCTGCACGGAACTCTGGAAGAGCACGGCGGTGGCGAGGGCATAGACGTCGGAGGTGACGCGGTGGGTGCCCCGCTTGTTGTCAGCACTGTAGAATTTGTTGAGGGTGGAGCCGCCAAAGTCCATCGAACCAACCACATTGCGGATGAAGGCATGGGTGGCTGCATTGCGCGCCTCGGCATCGCAGGCACCCTGTCCGAAGTGGAGGTTCTCGGAGGCAAGGACGGCTTCGCTTGCCACATAGTTGGGATACATGCGCTCCCATCCGCGTGGGAGGGTGCAGCCGTGGAAGATGCAAAGGATGCCGAAGTCGTTGGCATCGGAGAGAATATCTTCGTAGAGCTGCATCATGTTCTGCTTGTCACCGCCAAAGAAATCGACCTTGATGCCACGGATGCCAGCCTTTTTCATCCAAGCCATCTCGGCACGGCGCTGGCGGCTCTTGTCCATCTTGCCGATAGGGGTCTGGGGCGCGTCGTTCCAAGAGCCGTTGGAGTTGTACCAAAGGAAGAGTCCCACCCCTTTCGTCTTACCATAGGCAGCGAGTTCGGCTATTTTGTCATAACCAATCTGACGATCCCAGAACGCATCAATGAGCACACTCTGATAGCCCATAGCCGCAGCGAAGTCGATGTAGCGTTTCTGCTCGTCGTAGTTGCAGCTGGAGTCCATGCCGATAATCCAGCTCCAGGCGCCTTTTCCGTAGATGTAGGGTTGCGATGCCTCATACTTGGGCTTCACGAGGTCGAAGGGCACGGTGGTCTCGACGATGTTGGCGAGGGTGGTGCCGAGGGTGATGGTGCGCCAAGGGGTTTCGCATGGCAGCGACACGGCAGCGGAAGTGGAGCCGAATCCGTTGCCTTCGCCCTGCTGGGGGAAGCCTATCTTGTAGAGACCGCCCTGCACGTTGAGCAGTCGGCTTGCCACATAACTGCCATCCACGCCTGTCTCGCTGAGGAGCACCCAGCCTTTGTCGCCCACGCGGAAAAGGCAGGGGAAGGTGTAGCCTTCGCCCCAGCCGTTCTTGCCCACTGGCTCGTCGTAGGAGTAGCTGGTCTCGTAGCTGGGTGAGGTGCGGGCAAATCCGCCCATGGGACGAGATTGAGGACAGAGGAAGGTAGTCGTTCCATCAGGAAGCGTGAAGCCACTTGCCTCCTCGTTCACCACACACACCTTGGTGTCGCGCTGTGGCAAGATGCGATAGCGGAAAGCCACGTCACGGTTGCTCACACGGAAGATGACATCCATCACCTTCTTACCTTGCTTTTCAAAGCTGCATACCGCCTCGGTGGCTTCGTAATCGACGTGACTCTGCTTGATGGTGCGCAGGTCGTAGGATTCCTTCACCGTCTTCACCTCGCAACTTGCCAAGGTCAGATCGGTGGTGTAATTGCCCATGTTGGTGTCCAAACCCAACGGTGAATTCTCAATCATCACGGTGGTGCCCTGACTGACACGATAGGTGGCTATTCCATTCTGATCCTCCACCACTACCGTCAGTTTTCCGTCGGGACTGTTGAAGGTCTTTTCGGTCGCCCATGCCGACGACCATGTGCCTGCCAAAACAAGCACTGCAAGAATCATTTTTTTCATAAATCGGTTATGTTTGATAGGTTTGTTGCCACAAAAGTACGAACAATTGTGGGAAAATGCTTCATCCTTTGTATCAAAATTTTGCAAAGAAGGCATAAAAGTCTCCCTTTTTGCAACATTTCTGCCTTATTGCACCAGTTGAATGCCACGCAGATAGACGCCTTCGGTGAGTGCCTTGAAGGTGAGCACGTGCCGCCCTTCTCCCAACTCCAGCGGCATAAAGCGGTAGGCATAGTTGCGCTGCACGTTCCGTTTCCACTCCTCGCTGCGGTCGTAAGTCTGGTAGTCGAACGTCTGCGCCTCTTCCCCATCGGCTGAGAGGGAGAAGGTCAGCCGGTCGCCTGCCACAGGATGGGTGGGGAGCAGATAGACATACACGCCACAGGTCTCTCTCGAAGTGTCAAACGTGAAGGCCTTTTCCTCGCCCAATGGTACCGATAGCCATGTGTCAGCCTCAAAAATCACCTGCCGCCTTTCTGCATCGGGATAGATGATAGGCTCGGTCACAGGCCCAAACACCGCCAGTTTGCGGGGTGCCATGTCCATGATGCCTTTCCAGCGAGGATTATTATTATATATATGTGTAAGCGTCACGATGCTGTCGTAGGCCTCTCCACTCCTTTCGGGCACGAGAAACTTGAAGTTCATCTGCGCCGCTGCCTGCACAGGGTATTTCACCAACTGGAAATAAGCCTGCCGGCGATGGGCTGGCACTTGCCCCTCCAAAGCCTCCACGGCATCGGACAGCCGCTGATAGTCTGCCACACGCTGCGCCACCGTCTCTTTTGTCCAGTCGAGAATGGGACGGAAGGTGTTCCAATATTTCTTGTCCGCCTCTTCCACGCGTGTGTAGCCCATGTGTTCGGGCTTGCGGTCGAATGCCAGGCGGTAGTGGTCGGTCATGAGGGAGGTGAGGGTGTCTGCCAATGTTTCGCCAAACTCACGCTCCATGAAGCGATGGAGGTCGGCCGTTTCGTCCGTTCCGTCCACCCCTTCCCATGCCATGTTGAGGAACTCCTCTATCTGGAACTCGGCGGGCTTGATGTCGCCCACATTGAGCACCCACATCCGACGGATGCCGCGCTGGTATGCCTCGGTGAGCTGTTGGCGCAGCAGAGCGGGCGAGAAAGTGCCCAACCAGAGGTAGTCGTGAGGGCGACCCCAATAAGAAACATGATAATAAAGTCCATTGCCCCCTTTGCGCGAGACCTCGACAGAATCGGGGAAATGGCGAATGTAGCCATAATTATCGTCTGTCCACATCAGCGTCACATCGTCGGGCACTCGCAAGCCTGAATGATAGATGTCGAGCACTTCTTTGTAAGGGACAAAAACTTGGGGGATGGAGGTCACGTCGGGGTTGACATGAACTGCCAGCAGGTTGCGCTGGTCATCTATCACCTCTTGCAGATAGTGCAGTTTTTCCTCCTTGGTCTTCACACCCTGCATGGAGCCGTCGTGCAGCCCACGCATGCCGATGGTATAGACCATATCCTGTCCCTTCACCTCTTCCAGACGCTCTGCCCAGAACTTCTGCACGTTCTCTCGGTTGGTCACATAGTTGTAATCCCCCTCCCCTCGCATCTTCCACTCGGTGGCTGGCGAAGTGCCCATCGGTTCGCAATGGCTGCCTCCCACATAGATGCCATACTTGTGTGCCATCTCACGGTTGCCCTCGATGGTGAAGAAAGGCTTGCTCACCTCGTGCATGGAGGGCCAGTAGTAGTTGGCTCTGAGCCGAAGCATCAGTTGGAAAATTCTTTCATTCGTGTCGGGGCCGATGACTCCGCCGCTCCAAGGCAGGATGCCCCAGTCCTCGTCGTTGATGAAGATGCCTCGATAGGCCACGGCCGGACGCTGCTCGCTCACAAAACCTTCCTTCAGCACCCACTCGCTTTTCCGCTCAGGCACACAGTCGGCCCACCACTCCCAAGGCGACACGCCCAGCAGCCTCGACATCTCCAGCAGTCCGTAGGCCACGCCGTGGGGGTCGGCCCCCGTCAGCCACAGTTGTCCATCCATCACCTCCAGCAAGAAACTTTCACGTGCCATACCTTTGTTCAGCACCACAATGATGCCAGCCTTCTTCGCTTTCTTCACCTCCACCAAACGGGCATCCAGCACTTTCGCCGCATCCTCTTTCAGCATCTCCAACGCCGTCCGCGACACAGGTTCGCTCGTCTCATCGAAGAAAATCGACATCTTTGCGCCTTGTTTCCACACAAAGTCTTGTGCCACAACCAGAAGAGCCGAGACACAGGCCATCAACATTAAAAGAGTTCTTTTCATATTTCACTCAGTTTTTTCGTGGCAAAGGTACGTTTTTTTGGTACGCTATCAAACAAATATGATACAGAAAAAGAAGTATTTCCAGCATTTTTTACATACCTTTGCATCCAAATAAAGTAAATATTCCCAAAACCAAATAACAAGAAAACGATATGGAAAGAACATGGCGCTGGTTTGGCAAGAAAGACAAGATAACGCTTGCCCAACTAAGACAGATTGGCGTGGAGGGCATTGTGACCGCCCTGCACGACGTGCCTCTTGGCGAGGTGTGGACACGTGAGAAGATTCACGACCTGAAGGCTTACATCGAGAGTTTCGGCATGCGCTGGAGCGTGGTGGAGAGTCTGCCCGTGGTGGAGACCATCAAGTATGGCGGCCCTGACCGCGACCACCAGATTGAGGTGTATAAAGAGAGCCTGCGCAACCTTTCGGCAGAAGGCATCCACTGCATCTGCTACAACTTCATGCCCGTGCTCGACTGGGCACGCACCGACCTCCTGCACGAGAACCCCAACGGCTCGACCAACCTCTACTTCAACTATGCCGAGTTTGCCTACTTCGACATCTACATCCTGAAGCGTGAAGGTGCCCGCGAGGAATGGGCCAAGTTTCAGTTCCCCAAAGGTGTGGGCGAGGGCCGCAACGTGCTGGCCGAGGCCGACGAACTGGCCAAGACGATGACCCCGGAGAAGGACCACGCACTGGTGGAGACCATCATCATCAAGACCCAAGGCTTTGTCTCTGGCAACTTCAGCGAGAACGACGAGGCTCCCATCCAGAAGTTCCGCGACTTCCTCAACCTCTACAAGGGCATTGACAAGGCACAACTCCGTGCCAACATGAAGTATTTCCTCGAGGCCATCATGCCCACTTGCGAAGAGTACAACATGGACATGTGCGTTCACCCCGACGACCCACCCATCGAGGTGCTCGGCTTGCCACGCATCGTGCGCACCGAAGAGGACATCGAGTGGTTCCTCAATGCTGTGCCCAACAAGCACAACGGCCTCACGTTCTGTGCTGGAAGCCTTTCGGCTGGTGCCTACAACAACGTGGTGGAGATGGCCAAGAAGTTTGCTTCACGCACCCACTTCGTCCATCTGCGCTCGTGCCACATCTTCCCCAACGGCGACTTCACCGAAGCCTCTCACCTGGGCGGACGTGCCGACCTCATCGAACTGTGCCGCATCTTCGAGCAGGAGAACCAACGCCGTACAGAGAAAGACGCCAAGCGCGTGGGCTTGCCTATGCGAGTCGATCACGGCATGACCTTCACCGACCAGCCCGGCGGCATCTTCGACGAGAGCAACCACGGCCACAACGCTGGCTACACCCTGTTGGGCCGTATGTTTGCCATGGGACAGGTGCAGGGCATCCTCGCCACCGTAGATAGAGAGTTAGGCATCGAATACAAACAACCCGGATTCTTTGATTAAGTGAAAAATGAAAAGTGAAAAGTGAAAAATCCAAGTTACTTTTGCTGACGAGATACCGACAAGCCGCATGGCTGGTAACTTAGATTTTTCACTATTCACTTTTCACTATTCACTTTAAGTTTTTCACTTCAAAAACTTTTTTGAAAGCATGAAACTGAACGATATTTTTTCCAGCAACTTCAACGCTGCTGAGTGGGAAGCCAAAGGCTACGAACTTCCCAAGTATGACATCAAGGCCGTGCGCGAGAAGACCGCCAAAGAGCCTACGTGGGTACACTTCGGCGGTGGCAACATTTTCCGCGCTTTCCCTGCCGCCATCCTCAACGATGCACTCAACACGGGCAAGTATGACCGTGGCGTGATTGTGGCAGAAACCTTCGACTTTGAAGTCATTGACAAGGCATACACACCTTACAACAACCTCTCCCTCGCCGTATCGCTCTGCAGCAACGGCACCATCGAGAAGAAAGTCATTGCCTCGGTGACAGAATCTCTCAAGGCCGACTACCAGTTCAGCGACTGGCAGCGACTCGTTGACATCTTCAAGGCTCCATCTCTCCAGATGATTTCCTTCACCATCACCGAGAAGGGCTACACCTACAATGAGGCCGACCTTGCCCGTGGCCTCAAGCCTGTCTTTGCGATGGGCAAGGTTTGTGCCTTGCTCCTCGAACGCTGGCAGTCAGGGGCGCTTCCCTTGACCGTGCAGAGCATGGACAACTGCTCCCACAACGGCGACAAGGTGAAGGCAGGTGTCCTCGCATACGCAGAGCGTTGGGTGAAGGACGGACTCGTGCCACAAGCCTTCCTCGACTATCTGACAGACGAAACGAAGATAACCTTCCCCTGGTCGATGATTGACAAAATCACTCCTCGTCCCCACGAGAAGGTGAAGGAAATGCTGGCCGCCGATGGCTTTGAGGACAACGACTACATCGAGACCGAGAAGCACACCTTCACCGCCCCCTTCGTCAATGCCGAAGAGGTGCAGTATCTCGTCATCGAAGACCACTACACCAATGGCCGTCCCCCACTCCACCTCGGCGGTGCGCTCTACACCACCCGCGAGACAGTGGATAAGGTGGAGACCATGAAGGTGACCACCTGCCTCAACCCGCTCCACACCGCCATGTCCATCTATGGCTGCATGCTCGGCTACACGCTCATCTCTGCCGAGATGGCCGACGAAGACCTCCGTCCGTTCGTGCAAAAACTTGGCTACATCGAGGCTATGCCCGTGGTGACCGACCCAGGCGTACTGAACCCCTACGAGTTCATCGGAGCCGTCATCAACCGCCGTCTGCCCAATCCTTTCATGCCCGATGCACCCCAGCGCATCGCCACCGACACGAGCCAGAAACTCCCCATCCGCTTCGGCGAGACCATCAAGAAGTATCTGGCGCGCGGACTCGACAAGAGCAACCTCGTCCTCATCCCCCTCACGCTGGCTGGCTATGCCCGCTACCTGAAAGGCATCAAGGACGACGGCACACCGTTCGAGCCTTCTTCCGACCCACTGCTCTCCGAGTTGCAAGCCATCGTGGCACCCCTCCAGATAGGCAAGCCCGACCAGGACTGGAGTTGTCTGAAGCAACTCTACAGCCGTGCCGACATCTTCGGGGTGAACCTCTACGAGGCAGGTCTGGGCGAACAGATTGAAGGCATGGTCAAGGAACTCTATGCAGGCAACGGAGCCGTGCGCAAGACCCTCCACAAGTACGTCTCAGCACGATAGCCCCACGGCCAGTTGAAGTGAAAAGTGAAAAGTGAAGAGTGAAAAATCTAAGTTACCTTCGTCATTGAGGAACAACTCGCATGGCAGGTAACTTAGATTTTTCACTCTTCACTTTTCACTTTTCCCTTTTCCTTCTCACTCTCCTCCCACGCCTTCAGCAAGGCCTCACGTTCCGCATCGTCAGTCCCCAGTTGTTCCACGAGTTTCAAGGCTCGCTTGTAGCGGCGGATTTTCTTGCGGTTGAACAGCGAAGAGATGGGACCCCGCAGATTGACGGTGGGTGCCCACGCCTTTTCCACCACCTTCTTGGGGTCATACTCCGAACGGCCAAAAGTCTTGTAGAACTGGTCGAGATTGTTCGACTCCACCACCTGCACCTCGGGCAGGAGGACACTTCCGTCATCCACCAGAGGCTGCACCCTCACCTGCTTGCGCTGCATGGCCATCCGCATCCACAACGAAGGGCGGTCGCGATGCGTGATGGCCTGCTCCTGCGCCATGTAGGCCGAGTCGGCACGAGCCATCCCACTGGCCGTGTAGCCCTCATAGCGGTAGAGGTCGCGGCAAAGCACCTGGGCACTCTCATAACTCTGGATGAGCCGAGGAAAGAACGGCGAAGCAAGACAGAGGCTGTCGTCGATGGGCATCTGGCGGAGGAAAGCATAATTGCCAATGTCGTAGGCCGCCTCAATGTCGGCATCCTGCTCCACCGACATCTGCCACCCCGACTGGTGCCGCTCCCCGTAGGTGTCGAGTTGCAAGGCTTTATAAGGCTCAAACTCAAAGAGCCACAAAGCAAACTGCAACTGCACATTGCACCGCGCCATCCGCCGCTCCTCCTCGCTGAAATGATGCACATCAGCCACATGGTCCACGCTGTCGAGAGCCTCCCCCATCCTGGCCGTCATGCGGCTGACAAACTCAGGGAATCGGCACCGTTCACGGTCAGCCTGAAAGTCAGCCTCCGCATAGAACGTGCAGAGAGAGAGGTCGTGCCGCAGCAGTTGCTCATACTTCATGGGGCGGCCCCCACTCCGCTCATAGCGGCTCACCCTCCAGTTCTTCTCCAGATAAATCGTCAGCGTGTCGCCCGGCTCCACATAGAAAGGGATGCGCCGGTTGCTGCCCGCCACAATCTCCCCATACAAAGGATGGTAAAGTTCAAAATCCAGCACCTCCATCGGGTCATCGTCCGCACTCCCATACTCCGAGCGCACCTTCCGCTCCTCCTTCGTGTAGAGGTCGGTCAACCAGAAATACATCAGACGGTTAAACCCCATCTGATGCCTCACCTCGATGCGGACAGGACGCGGCTTGGGCAAGGCCCAGACAGGCAAAGCCATCGCCCACAAGAGGCCGACGGCCACCCACACGATGAAAAGACGGAGATGACTCATGCGATGCCGAAACAAAAAAAGTGACACAAGCGGCAAAACGCCACAAAAACGCCACAAAGGTACTCCATTCCCTCCACCCCCACAACTTTTTTATTTTTCTTTAGCACACCCTCCCCACCTTTTAACGTTAGTTCAGCCATAAGAAAAGTTCTAATGATTATCCGCACCACCAAAGTCCCGAAGGGACGATGAGACCACAGGCAGGCGGTGGAGTGAGCGGAGCGAACGGAACCCCTGCTGACGGGTGCAACCCCTGCCCAAGCCCCGAAGGGGGCGACGGACTCTTCCGGCGTTTACTTTCCTTCCTGAGTCTGTCACTCCTTCGGAGTTCCCTTCGGGGTGTTCTACATCAGCAGGGGTTCCGTCCTTTCAGGACTCCACCACCTGCCTGTGGTCTCATCGTCCCTTCGGGACTTTGGTGGTACGATTGCGGATAATCATAAAAAAATCCATTCAAAATCTTTCAAAATTCTACTTCTATTTGGAAGATTTGGGAAGATTTGAAGAATTTCTCGCGAAGCGACTCCTTATACCGAACTGACGTTATTAAGTAGGTGAACAAAAATAGTTTATATGATGCGGCGGGGCCGCATTTTTCTCGGACAATAATTGCCAATAATTTCCAAAAATTGGTTCC
>OCVV011359548.1_pt1 | contig 63244 bp, 87 predicted proteins | sample 1539721 | NCBI WGS metagenome assembly OCVV01 (sample SAMN02144230, study PRJEB22623) | gut metagenome | biome: sheep rumen | host: Ovis aries | place: New Zealand
GGGGGGGGGGGGGTATATGGTATAATACACAAAGCTATTGCCATAAATTGCTGACATGGAGGTATTGGCAGTGGGGGTTCGTGTAACTCATACTCGACGGCTTAGAAATGGAAAAGTGTTTCGTTCATCACGAACATATGATAGCTATTCAGATTATCTGTTCGTGAAGATCATCCTCTTCCTGTTCAAAGCCATTGTATGGATTCTGAAACTACCCTTCACAATACTTGGTTTCATACTGAAAGCAATTTTTAGGAGATGATCAAATGAAGAAATTCATTGCTTTGCTGCTTGCCATGCTCTGCCTGTCCATTCCCGTGATGGCAGAGGAGATTGATTTCAGCAGCATGGATCTGGCTGCTCTTCTGAAGCTTCATGAGCAGTTGGATGCAGCTATTCAGGAACAGATTGATTGCGTACTTGATGGAAACAATCTTTATCAGGGCATATACGTGGTTGGTCAGGATATTACGCCTGGCCGGTACTTGCTCACCTCTCTAAGTAAGACCTATTTCATGTGCCACCTTTATGAAGATGAAGCTCATAAGGCTGCTCATGATGGTGGACAGCATGAAACACTGCTTGCTGTTGGTGATACGCTTTCTATCAAGTTCGAGGAAGGTATGGTGTTCGTTGTCGATCAGGGTGTTGCTTCTGTAAAAGCAGTTGAAGATCCCGATTGGGCTCCGTAACACAAAACTTCTTTATGGCCGACTCGCCGTTTTCTTGCGGGCCGGTCTTTTTTTATGCCAAAAAGAAAGGAGTGTGCTTCCTATGGCGGAAGAAATTTGGCACCACGGCATTAAAGGCATGAAATGGGGTGTCCGGCACACCCCGGAACAGCTTGGTCATAGGACCGGAAGCAAGTCGGCCAAGAAAGACGACGATTCTCACGAGGACTACAAGAAAGCCCATGATACCAAAAGCGTGAAGAAGATGAGCGATGCTGAGCTACGTGCTCGTCTGAATCGGCTTAACATGGAGAAGCAGTATTCTCAGATGAATCCTACTCGTGTCGAGAGAGGCAAGAAGATCCTCTCTTCCACTCTCAAGGTTGCAGGCGGTGTTGCCGCAGCATCCAGCACCGTCATCACGCTTAAGAACAACTGGGGAACCATCTCTGGCTGGTTCGGACATTCCTAAAGCGAGTGGTGATCCATGGCATTATCGAATACAGCCGTCCCAAAGTATTACGGCAGATTTCGAGATGCCGTAATCGCTGGGCAGATCCCGATCAACCAAGAGGTTGAGCTCCAAATGAATCGGATTGATGCCTTGATTGACAATCCGATGTACTACTATGACGATAAGGCTGTTGAGGGTTTTATCGCGTATTGTGAAGAAGAGCTGACATTGACAGACGGTTCAGATCTTGAACTTCTGGACAGTTTTAAGCTCTGGGCTGAGGACATCTTTGGCTGGTATTATTTCGTGGAACAAAAGGTTCCCGTAACCAGCGAGGATGGCAGGATGCGTTATCGCCGAAAGCTCATCAAGAAACGTCTGTGCAATAAGCAGTATCTGATTGTTGCCAGAGGTGCTGCGAAGACGATGTACGCCAGCTGCATCCAAAGCTATTTCCTCAACATTGATACCAGCACAACTCATCAGATTGCGACCGCTTACACCATGCGTCAGGCTGATGAGACACTTTCACCCATTCGCACTTCCATTACTCGCGCCAGAGGACCACTGTTTAAGTTCCTGACGGAAGGCAGTTTGCAGAACACCACAGGTTCCCGCGCCAATCGGGTTAAGCTCGCCAGCACCAAAAAGGGCATCGAGAATTTCCTGACAGGCAGCCGGATTGAAACTGTGCCAATGTCTATTGATAAGCTGCAATCCATGAGAACTAAGATCGCTACGATCGACGAATGGTTGTCCTGCGATGTTCGTGAGAATGTTGTTGGCGCGATTGAGCAAGGCTCCTCCAAGATTGACGACTATCTGATCGTTGCCATCAGCTCCGAGGGTACCGTTCGCAACGCGATCGGCGATACCATCAAAATGCAGTTGATGAAGATCCTTCGCGGAGAGCTGGATCAGCCCTGGGTCAGTATCTGGTATTACAAACTCGATTCCATCGAGGAAGTTGCCCATCCTGAAATGTGGCTGAAAGCCAATCCAAATCTCGGAAAGACCGTCAGCTACGAAACTTATCAGCGTGATGTAGATAACATCGAAAAATCCCCCCATGAGCGGAATGATACCCTGGCCAAGCGCTTTGGTATTCCCATGGAGGGTTATACCTATTTCTTCTCTTATGAAGAAATCCAGGTGCATGAAGGCCATCACGACTTTTGGAAGATGCCCTGCGCTCTCGGCGCCGACCTTTCGCAGGGTGATGACTTCTGTGCGTTCACATTCCTGTTTCCGCTGGGCGATGGCAGTTTCGGCATTAAGACTCGCAACTACATCTCACAGCTTACCTTTGATAAGCTTCCCGCTGCTATGCATACCAAGTATGAGGAGTTCATTCGTGAGGGCAGCCTCGTGGTTATGGATTGTACCGTTCTCGATATGATGCAGGTCTATGATGATCTCGACAACTACATTACAGAGAATGAGTATGATGTTCGCGCTTTCGGCTACGACCCGTACAACGCGAAAGACTTTGTAGCTCGCTGGGAAAGCGAGAACGGGCCTTTTGCGATTGAAAAAGTCATTCAGGGCGCGAGGACAGAATCTGTGCCGCTCGGTGAACTCAAGAAGCTGTCTGAAGAAAGGATGTTGATTTTCGATGAAACGCTGATGACGTTTGCTATGGGAAACTGTATTGCTCTTGAGGACACCAATGGAAACCGCAAGCTTCTTAAGAAGCGCTACGAGCAGAAGATCGATGCCGTTGCCGCCATGCTTGATGGCTATGTAGCCTATAAGGTGAACAGGGAGGCGTTTGACTGAGAATGATTTATGAACATTACTTGGGCGGCGTCCTCTGCCATCACGGTGTCAAAGGTATGAAGTGGGGCGTTCGCCGAACTCCGGAACAGCTCGGTCATGTGACCAAATCGGCTGTTGAAAAAGCTGAAGAAGCTGTTAAAATAGTAGATGGAGTCTATCAGAGCTCCAAAGGCTTTACAGTTGACCAGAAGAAGTTCACTTCATGGTGTCTGAAAGCCGGAACAGATCATGCTGAAGAATTCTTTAGCGTTGGATATAAGCCTTCCGATTCCGATCAGCTTTTCCGCGACATTGAGAAAGGATTTGATCTGTCCAAGAAGCGGGATTCTATGCAAATCGGAAAGACCAAAGAAAAATTCAGCATTCCAATGTCACTCGGTGTTACAGCACAAAAGCTGTTCAGAACCGTTTGGCAGAACGATGGGCCGGATGCGTCTGCGCGTTTTATCACCGCTTACATTGACCGGCGCTTAGAGGAGGATTGATATGGCTTTCGAGTTATTTGACCACGTTCGTATCGAACATAAGAACGTGACAGGAAACATCGTAGACATCTATCCCGGAGATGATGGGCAGCCGGTTTATACCGTTCAAAGCAGTGAACGAGGGTATGTTAATGATCCTTCTGCTTATAATGGCGATTTTCCGCTATATGACTGTCGGGAAGATCAGATAACAAAACTCTAATCCGGCTTACGCTAAAGATCGTAGGTTAGACCTGCGGTCTTTTTTTTTATGCTCATTTCCAATTCGAGATATAGGAGGAAAACCGACATGGCTTTGATGGACAGGCTTAAACATGCCTGGAACACCTTCAAGAACAAAGATCCCACTCAGTACGGTTATACCATTGGCCCATCCTACGGCCGGCGTCCGGATCGAATGCATTACTCGCGAGGTAATGAACGATCTATCGTTACTGCCGTTTATAACCGGATTGCAATGGACGCAGCGTCCATGAGTATTCGGCATGTTCGGCTTGACGAGAATGGCCGCTATAAGGAAACGATCGATTCCGGTCTTAATAACTGTCTGACGGTTGAAGCCAACATTGACCAGACCGGCCGAGCCTTTATTCAGGATCTGGTTGCAAGCATGCTCGATGAAGGATGCGTCGCAGCCGTACCGACTGATGCCGATGACGAACCGAATGATTCCGGAAACTTCAAGGTCTATACCATGCGCACCGGCAGGGTTGTTGAGTGGTATCCACGTCACGTGAAGGTCGAAGTTTACAACGACGAGATTGGCCGCCATCAGGAGATTATCATTCCCAAATCGACTGTGCCCCTTATCGAGAATCCGATGTATGCCGTGATGAACGAGCCCAACTCGATTTATAAGCGCCTTACGCGCAAGTTGAGTTTGCTGGATGTGGTTGATGAGCAGACCAGTAGTGGAAAGCTCGATCTGATTATTCAGCTGCCCTACATCATCAAGACCGAAGCTCGTCGTGAGCAAGCCGAGAAACGGCGTAAGGACATCGAAAAGCAGCTTTCCGAAGGGAAGTATGGCATCGCATACACTGATGGAACCGAGCACATTACGCAGCTCAATCGACCTGTTGAGAACAATCTGATGAAACAGATCGAGTATCTCATGGGCATGTTCTTTAGTCAGCTTGGTATTACACAGGCGATCCTTGATGGTACCGCTGATGAAAAGACCATGTTGAACTATTACAACAGAACGATTGAGCCGATCCTTTCTGCCATTGTGGATGAGATGAATCGCAAGTTCCTTACACAGACGGCCCGGTCTCAGCGGCAGACTGTGACTTTCTTCCGTGATCCGTTCAAGCTGGTGCCGGTTAATGACATTGCTGAAATTGCCGATAAGTTCACCCGTAACGAGATCATGACCAGTAATGAGATCAGACAGGTTATCGGCATGAAGCCCAGTGATGATCCGAATGCTGATGTGTTGCGGAACAAGAATCTGAGTGCTTCCTCTGAGGAGAAGCAGGCGCTACTGCCGGGTGGCTCTGGGCCGGGAACGGAAGAAACCAACAAAGATAAGGAGACAGGTCAAAATGGATAAAAAGTATGATTTCGCCGGTTGGGCGACTAAGGCAGACATGCGCTGCTCCGACGGTCGTCTGATCGCCAAGAATGCTTTTGCCCATCAGGATGGTGCCAGGGTTCCCATTGTCTGGAACCATAATCACGCTACTCCTGACAGCGTTCTTGGCTATGGCATCCTGCACAGTAAGGATGGTTCCATGCGTGTTGAATGCTTCTTCAATGACACGGATAGCGGCGTGAATGCCAGGAAGCTCGTGCTTCATGGTGATATCAATGCGCTGTCCATCTATGCCAATCAGCTGAAGGAAGAAGCAAAGACTGTGCTGCACGGTATGATCCGTGAGGTCAGTCTGGTTTATGCCGGAGCCAATCCTGGCGCGTTCATCGATTCCGTGGTTGTGCATGCCGATGGCACCACGTCCGTGGACCTTGAACAGGGCATCATCTACACCGGTGATGAAATCGAGCTTTTCACTGAGATCGAGCACTCTGAGGAAGAGAAGAAGACCGACGAAGTGGAACATGCCGATGACGCCGGTGACAAGAAGGGCGAGGAAGAATCCAAGCCTGAAACCAAGAAAGAGGACGATAAGTCTGACGATAAAAAGTCCATCCAGGACGTTCTTGATACTCTGAATGAAGAGCAGAAGAACGCCGTGGCTTATCTCCTCGATAACGTCGTTAATCCCGACGACGAACCTTCCGAGGGGCCTGAAGACAAGGGCTCCGAGGTCAAACACAATTCCGAAAAGGAAGAGGAGGAAACCGAAATGAAGCGTAATATCTTCGATCAGGAAACCCAGAACAAGGACGAGGCCGTACTCTCCCATGCGGACGGTATGGAGATCGTCAAGCTCGCCAAGAGCTACGGCGGCGGTTCTCTGAAGGCCGCTTATGCCGCTTTCATCGACGAAAAGAAGAGCACCCTGTCCCATGCCGACGGTGACAACGACCTGGGCGTCAGGAATATCGCCCAGCTGTTCCCGGAGTACAAGGACCTCAAGCCCGGCGCTCCCGAGCTGCTGACCACCGACCAGGGCTGGATCGGCAAGGTGCTGGCGAAGGTTCACAAGAGCCCCATCAGCCGCATTCGCACCCGCCAGGCCGACGTTCGTGACATCACCAATCGTCGTGCGAAGGGTTACAAGAAGGGCACTCAGAAGACCGATGCCGGTAACATCGAAATCATCGGCCGCACTTCTGATCCTACTACGGTATACATCCGCTCCAAGCTGAATCGTGACGACATCGTCGACATCACCGATTTCGATATCGTCGCCTACATGTACAACCTGGATCGCATGAACCTGAACGAGGAACTGGCCCGTCAGATCACCATCGGTGATGGCCGCAATGGTGATGAGCAGAACAGCGAAGCCATCGATCCCACCAAGATTCGCCCGATCTGGCTGGATGATGAGCTGTATTGCATGCATCGGACCGTGGATATTGCGGCCATGCGCACCGAGCTGACCGGTACCAATTCCACCGCCAACTTCGGCGAGAACTATGTGTATGCCGAGGCGATCATCCAGACCCTGCTGTATGCTCGTGAGAAGTATAAGGGCTCCGGCAATCCCGACTTCCTGTGCACGCCTCACCTGGTGAACGTGATGCTGCTGGCCCGTGACCTGAACGGCCGTCGGATCTATGACAACATCAACGAGCTGAAGGCTGCGCTGAATGTCAATGAGATCATCACCGCTGAGCAGTTCGAGGGTAAGACCCGTACTGCCACTGTGAAAGGCACTGAGAAGGAATTCGAGCTGCTTGGCCTGCTGGTGAACTTCGCTGACTACAGCCTTGGCGCCACCAAGGGCGGCGAAATCACTCATTTCAACCAGTTCGATATCAACTTCAACCAGGAAGTCAGCCTGCTGGAAACCCGTTGCTCCGGTGCTCTGACCCGTCCCTTCTCCGCCATCGCGCTGGAGACCGAGGTGGAGACTGAAGTGACTGGCGGCTGATTGGAGTGATCCGTCAAAATGGCAAAGTTCTATGGTACGGTCGGTTATGCTGAGACGCAGGAAACGAGGCCCGGTATTAACGAAGAAGTTGTCACTGAGCGCAATTACGCCGGTGACGTTTTTCGTAATACCCGAAAACTCGAAGCCGGCGAAAGCATAAACGACAATGTGGTTGTAAACAACAGCATCAGCATTGTTGCCGACCCGTATGCCTATAAGCACTTCTTTGCCATTCGTTATGTTAAGTGGATGGGGGCTGTCTGGAAGGTCACGAATGTGGAAGTCCAGAGCCCCCGTCTGCTTTTAACGATTGGGGGTGTCTATAATGGGCCAACGGGTTGATTTGCATGAAATTCTGTGCGCCATCCTTGGCTCCAGAAACGTCTACTTCCAACCGCCCACCGGATTCAAGATGACCTATGACTGTATTGTGTATAAGAGGGAAAAAATCGACAGTCGCTTTGCGAACAATAAGCCCTATCATCATGCCAATCGGTATTCGGTCACCGTGATCTATCGAGATCCTGAATCCCCCATTCCCGGAAAGATTGCCGAGTTGCCGATGTGCGTACATGATCGCTACTTCAGCAGTGACAATCTGCATCATGATGTTTTCACACTCTACTACTAATTAAAGGAGGACTAAATCATGCCTACTGCTCGTTTGACCTGGGACGAGGCCGAAAATCGCAAGTATGAGTATGGCGTATCTCAGGGTGTCCTGTTTGTCATGGAAGACGATGGCACCTATGGTGAGGGCAAGGCCTGGAACGGCCTGACCAATGTCACCGACCAGCCCGAAGGCGCCGACATCAACAAGATGTACGCCGACGGCATCTACTATGCCGGTATCCGCGGTGCGGAAGAGTATCACGGCAGCATCGAGGCCTACACCTATCCCGATGAGTTCGCCGAGTGCGACGGCTCCGCGCAGCCCATTCCTGGCATGTTTGTCGGCCAGCAGAACCGCAAGAAGTTCGGCCTGTCCTGGCGTTCCGAGATCGGCAATGCCAACACCGACAAGCTGGGCTACAAGATTCATGTCGCGTATGGTCTGAGCGCTTCTCCCACTGAGAAGGCTTATGACACCGTGAATGACTCTCCCGAAGCCAACCCCTGGAGCTGGGACGCCGAAGGCACTCCCGTGCCGATGACCGGCTACAAGCCCACTGCCAAGCTGGAGTTCGACTCCACCAAGCTGGGCGCCGCGAAGATGAAGGCTCTGGAAGACATTCTGTATGGTTCCACCACTGCCGCTTCCCGTCTGCCCACTCCCAACGAGATCCTGACCGCCCTTCAGGCTGTCACTGGTACCTGATCTCGGATCACAGTAAACGGTTGAGCCGGCGATAGAGCCGGAGGGATACACCATTGGGTGACGCCGGAGGGGACGCCACCCGTTCTTTATTTGAAAGGAGAAATAAAAGATGCTTAAGAAGACGATTACCTATACCGATTACGATGGCAATGAGCGCACCGAGGATTTCTTCTTCAACCTGTCCAAGGCGGAGGTGTTGGAGATGGAAATGGGCGTCAATGGCGGCATGACCAAGCTGATTCAGCGCCTGGTCGCTGAGCAGGACATGGAGCGCATCTCCAAGACCTTCAAGGAGATCATCATGAAGGCCTATGGCGAGAAGTCTCTGGATGGCAAGTATTTCGAGAAGTCTCCCGAACGCTCCCTGCGGTTCTCCCAGACGGAGGCCTATTCCGAGCTGTTCCTGGAGCTGCTCGATCCCGAGAAAGCCGCCGCGTTCATCAATGCCATCCTGCCCCAGGATGCTGTCGCGCAGGCAGCCGCTGCCAATAATGCTCCCAAGCCCTCAAACCTGGTCCCCGTGGAATAAGGTCGTGCGCTGAATGCTTCAGGTCACGATACCGGGGTATGAATGGTTCGACGAAAAAACCAACAGCTTTGGTCAGACCAAGGATACAACGTTGCAGCTGGAGCATTCGTTGGTTTCCATTCACAGATGGGAGCAGAAATGGAACAAGCCGTTCCTGGGAAAGGACCCCAAAACTACCGAAGAATGCGTTGACTATATTCGCTGCATGACGCTGACGCAGCATGTTGATCCGGCTGTCTATAATGGCATCACGAATGCCGTGATGGAGCAGATCAACAACTATATCGAAGCGCCGATGACGGCGACGTGGTTCAGCGACAAAGATAAACAAGGACCTGTCCATCGAGAGGTCATTACATCCGAAGTAATTTACTATTGGATGATTTCACTCAACATCCCCTGGGAATGCCGTAAATGGCACCTTAATACATTGCTGACGCTCATTCGCGTCTGTAACGCGAAGAATGCGCCGAAGAAGAAACAGAACCGGCGTGAAGCGATGGAACAGCGCACCGCAATGAATAAGGCCCGCCGTGCACGGCTGAACAGCAAAGGATAACGGAGAAAGGAGGTGAGGGCCGTGATCCGGATCAAACATAGAGGTAATTTCCGGAATACGGAAAGATTCTTTGCGCAAGCCCAAAAGGCTACGCCAAGACAGATTCTTGAGCGGTATGGTCAGGCCGGTGTCACGGCTCTCGCCTCCGCAACTCCGGTTGAATCCGGAGAAACAGCAGCCGCCTGGAGCTATGAAATTGTTGAGAACTCCGACGGCTATTCTATTTTTTGGAATAACTCCAATATCAACAAGGGCGTTAATATTGCGGTCATTCTGCAATACGGCCATGGTACTGGAACGGGTGGTTATGTGGAGGGGATCGATTATATCAATCCCGCACTGCGCCCGATTTTTGACCAACTTGCCGATGAAGCCTGGAGGGAGGTAACGTCGTGAGTAACAATGTCGATAAGCGCGTTGTTGAGATGCAATTCGATAACAAACAGTTTGAAGATGGCATCCAGGAAAGCGTTAAGTCGCTTGATAATCTGAAAAAAGGGCTTGACTTAGAAAAATCGGCAAAGGGACTCGAAGCAATCGACAAGGCCGCCAGCAAAATCGATTTTTCCCGATTGGCTGATGCCGCCACGTCTGTTGCGGACCGTTTCTCCTTCATGGGAAACCTTGTCCAGAATGTCTATAACCGGATCGGTGACGCAGCTTTGAATGCCGCGTCAAAGGTGAAAAACTTCGTCGAATCTCTGACGATCGACCCAGTAAAGACCGGTTTGCAGGAATACGAAACTCAGATCGGCTCTATCCAGACGATCCTTTCCAATACCTATGATTCCATGGCGAAGAAAGGTATTACCGATGAAGGCGAACGAGTCGCTATTATCAATGACCGTTTGGATCAGCTGAATCATTACGCAGATAAAACTATTTACAACTTTACCCAGATGACGGAGAGCATCGGCCGATTCACAGCTGCCGGCGTCGATCTGGATACTTCTGTCGCGGCCATTCAGGGTATCGCGAACCTTGCCGCTGTTTCCGGCTCGAATGCCGAACAGGCCAGCAACGCGATGTATATGTTGTCTCAGGCGATGTCCGCCGGCACGGTAACCGCCTATCAGTGGAACAGTGTCATGCGCGCCGGTATGGGCGGTGAGGTATTCCAGAAAGCTATTCTCCGTAACGCTAAAGCGATGGGTAAAACTGTCGAGGTTACTGAAGAAACTATCGATAAAAACGGAAGGAAGGTCAAGAAGAAGGTTCAGAAGACGGTTCAGGAAATCGTTGATGAAATGGGCTTCAAAGAATCTCTTTCCAAAGGCTGGTTTACTTCCGATCTTCTGTCCGCTACGCTGGATCAGTTCTCCTGGGACTTTGAAGAGATGGCCAAGCAGGCCGGATATACCAAGGAGAACATTGAGGAAGGCGTTGCAGCTATGAAGGAGCTGAAGCGCGGCGAATTGCTCGCCCAGGGCTTCACTCCTGAAGAAGCGGATGAAATGATTCGTCTGGCTGAAGACGCAACCAATGCTGCCACTAAGGTAAAAACCTTTACGCAGCTGTTTGATACGCTGAAGGAAGCCGCTCAGTCCGGTTGGACGGAGACCTGGCGTTATATCATTGGTGACTTTGAGGAAGCCAAAGAGCTTCTGACGAGCATCAGTGATTTCTTCGGCAACGTTATTGGTGAATCTGCCGAGGCACGAAACAAGATCGTTAAGCAATGGAAAGAGCTTGGCGGCCGCGATGAGCTGATTAAGAGCTTCTGGAACATTGTTTATGCGATTCAGAATATCGTTGGTCTTGTTCGCGAGGAATTCCAGAAGATCTTCCCGCCGAAGACCGGTCAGCAGCTCTTTGACATGACCAAAGGATTCCGTGAGCTGACCGATCGCATCAAGGCGTTTACCGAAAACGAAGAAAAGATGGGCAAGATCCGCCGCATCATCGCTGGTATGGCGAATGGGCTGGATATCGTCCGTCAGGTTATCGGCGGCGTTTGGGATATTGCCAAGCAAGTGATCGGCTACGTTTCTCCGTATGCCGGCGGCTTGGTTGAGCTGATCGCCCAGGGTGCCGATAAGATTACTGAATTCAATCAGCATCTGAAAGAGACTGGTGGAATTCAGAAAGTCGTCGAAAAGGTTGTCGCGTTCATCAAGAAGATGATCGACGGCGTTAAGCAGTTTATTCAGACTGCGAAGGATCTTTTCAGCAATGGCCCGGAAGGGATCATTGGCAAGCTGAAAGAGTGGTTCAGTCACTTCTCCGGCATCGGTGAAAAGATCAGTAAGTTCTTTGACGGCAACAACATTCTTAAGAGCATCAAGACCTTCTTCTCCAGCATCATCGACAGCATTAAGAACTTCGCCACAAACATGGACGGCGCGGATCTGGCTGTGATCATCGGCGCTGCTCTTGGTGGTGGACTGGTTCTGAAGATCATGAAATTCATCAAGGGTCTGAAGGACATCAAGAAGAAGCTGGTCGGTGGCATTGAGGATATTTCCGAAGGTATCACTGATACACTGTCCTCTTTTAAGCAGAAGAAGGACATTACTAAATCGATTCTCAACATTGCCGCATCTCTCGCTCTGATTGCCGGTGCGCTTTACATCGTTGCCAAGATCGATCCGAATCGTTTGGGCGATGCGATCCTCACCATGGGCATCATGCTGACGGCGATTACTGCATTTGCTTTTATTCTTAGCAAAATCAAGCTTAAGAATGCTGCTGGCCTGGCCGTAACAAGCATTGGCCTGATGATGCTCGGTGGAGCGATGCTGATCTTCGCCGGAGCAATCGAGCGGATCGGCAAGCTGGACGACAAGACCCTTGTCAAGGGTATTGCCGGACTCGGTGCCGTCTTGCTGGAGCTGACCATCTTTATGGCGCTCACCAAGAAGGCCAAGATGGGTGTATTTAAGGGTACCGGCCTTGTGCTGCTCGCCGCAGCCATCAGTATCTTTGCCAGAGCTGTCGAAAAGATCGGCGGCATGGATACTGGCATGATCGTGAAGGGTGTTGCCGGCCTTGGCGCTGTATTACTCGAACTGGCTGTATTCCTTGCTCTGACCAAGAAGGCCAAGATGGGCATCTTTAAGGGTGCCGGATTGATCCTGTTGGCGGTTTCGCTGAATCTCTTCGCGAATGCGATTCAGAAGATTGGCAATCTTGAAACCAATACGATTGTTCGCGGTGTGGCCGGCCTTGGTGCTGTGTTACTCGAACTGGCCGTCTTCCTTGCCCTGACCAAGAAAGCCAAACTCGGCGTCTTCAAGGGCGTTGGGCTGATCCTGCTCGCCGTGTCGATCAACATGTTTGCTAATGCGATTCAGAAGATCGGCGGTATGCAGACGGATACTATCGTCCGTGGGATTGCCGGACTCGGTGCCGTCTTGCTGGAGCTTGGAGTCTTCCTTGCTCTGACCAAGAAGGCTAAACTCGGCGTCTTCAAGGGCGTTGGTCTGATCCTGCTCGCGGTGTCGATCAACATGTTCGCCAATGCGATTAAGAAGATCGGTAGCCTGGAGACAGGTACGATCGTGAAGGGGATCGCTGGTCTGGGCGCTGTATTACTCGAACTGGCGGTATTCCTGGCGCTTACCAAGAAAGCCAAACTCGGCGTTTTCAAGGGCGCCGGACTGATCCTGATGGCAGTATCCATCACGATGTTCGCCAACACGATTGAAAAGATCGGCAGTCTTGATACCGGCTCCATCATCAAAGGTCTTGTCGGCCTTGGCGTGGTGCTGCTTGAGTTGGCCGCGTTCATGGCCATGGTCAAGAAGACGAACTTCGGCGTATTCAAAGGCGCTGGCATGATCCTAATGGCCATTTCGCTGAACTCCTTTGCCGAGACGATCGCTAAGATCGGCAAACTGAAAACTAAAACGATCATCAAAGGCATTGCCGGACTTGGGCTTGTGCTGCTTGAAATTGCGGCGTTCATGAAGATCATGAACAAGACCAAGGTGACTGGTATTACCAAGTCGATTGTCATGCTTGGCATTATGGCGCTCTCCATGCAGGTGTTTGTTAAAGCACTGAAGCATCTGGAAGGCGTTGAGCTCGATACGATGATGGGCTTCTCCACCTCGTTCGGCATTGCGTTGCTGTCCCTGTCCGCGTCCATGCTGCTCATCAGCAAGGTTCCGGTTGGAGCTGCGCTTGCAGGCATTGCCAAGCTTGGTTTAATCGCTGCCGGTATTATTGCCCTGATGGCTGTCTTTGGGGCTGCGGAACAGGCATGGAGTGTTTCTTCCTATATCGATAGCTTCGGTGATATGACCGAGTCTATCGGTCGTGCAATCGGTCGGTTTGTTGGTGGGCTGGGCGCCGGCGTTATGCAGGGGCTGAACTTGCCGCAAATCGGAACTGATCTGTCCAACTTTATGACTAACATCCAGCCTTTCCTGGATGGATGCAAGGGCGTAGATGAATCCGTTAAGACTGGCGTCGGCAATCTGGCTTCCGCGATCATCGCGATCGGCGGCGCTGAGATTGTTTCCGCTATCTCTTCCTGGTTTGTCGGCGATAATCCGATCAGTCAGTTCGCTGACGATATTGGCATCATTGCTACCGCCCTGAATAACTTCGCTTCCAGCATCAGCGGTTTCACTGAAACGGATAATGCCAACCTGACCAATGCGACGAATGCCGCGAAGGGTCTGGCAGAGCTTGTGAAAGCTGTTCCGTGGGAGGCTCCCGAATGGGCGAAGGCTATTGTTGGCAGTAAGAATGTGGAAGGCTTTGCGGATGACGCCGCTACGTTGGCGACTGCATTGCTGAACTATGCCACAAACATTGCCGGATTCAGCGCTTCCGTCAGCGAAGCGGATGTGACAAACTCTACCAATGCTGCGAAAGCCCTCGTCGAGCTTCAGCAAGCCTTGCCTGCCGAAGGCGGATGGATTCAGAACCTTCTTGGTATCAAAGACCTTTCCATGTTTGGCGATCGTGTGCCTGGCTTTGCCAAGGGCATGAAAGCTTATGCTAAAGAGATCAGTGGATTTACTTCCACCGTATCCCAGACTGACATCGACAACTCTACGAACGCCGCAAAGGCTCTGATCGGGCTGGAGAATTCGCTTTCCGGCGAAGGTGGCGTGTTGCAGCAGCTTCTCGGTGTGAAGGATCTTACCAGCTTTGCCGAAAAGGTTCCCGGCTTTGCTGCTGGTATGAAAGCTTATGCTAAAGAAATTACCGGCTTCAGCTCTGCTGTAAGTCAGGCAGATATCGACAATTCCACCAATGCTGCAAAAGCGTTGATTGCGTTGGAAGGCTCTCTGTCTGGTGAAGGTGGTGTGTTGCAGGATATTCTTGGCGTAAAAGATCTGACCAGCTTTGCCGAGAAGGTACCCGGCTTTGCTTCGGGTATGAAGGCTTATGCTAAAGAGATCAGTGGATTTAGTTCTACTGTGTCTGATGCTGACATCACCAATTCCACCAATGCTGCAAAGGGTCTGGTTGAGCTTCAGAACGCTTTGCCGTCTGAAGGCGGTTGGTTGGATGGCATTATTGGTGTGAAAGATCTGACCAGCTTTGCTGAGAAGATTCCGAGCTTTGCAGCCGGAATGAAAGCCTATGCCGAACAGATCACCGGCTTCAGTTCTTCTGTGACGGAAGCCGACATCACCAATTCTACCAATGCTGCTAAGGCGCTGGTTGAGCTTCAGAACGCTTTGCCCGCTGAGGGCGGGCTTCTGGATAGTTTGCTCGGCATCAAAGATCTCTCGTCTTTTGCTGAGAAATTACCAGGCTTTGCTACTGGTATGATGGCCTACGCTGCGCAGATTACGGGCTTCAGTTCTTCTGTGACGGAAGCCGATATCACCAATTCCACGAATGCTGCAAAGGCGTTGGTTGAGCTTCAGAATGCTCTTCCGGCTGAAGGCGGTATCTTGGACAGCCTCTTGGGTATTAAGGATCTCTCTACGTTTGGTGAGCGCATTCCTGGCTTTGCAGCCGGTATGCTTGCTTATGCGACTGAGATTTCAGGCTTTTCGGCCACTGTATCCGAGGCTGACATCACTAACTCTACAAATGCCGCAAAAGCGCTTATCGAACTCCAGAATGCTTTGCCTGCTGAGGGTGGACTTCTGGACAGTCTGTTTGGCATTAAGGATCTTGGTGCTTTCGCAGAAAAGATCCCCGGCTTTGCAGCTGGTATGCTCGCTTATGCGACTCAGATTTCTGGGTTCACTGCAACTGTGTCTGAAGCCGATATTACAAATTCCAATAATGCCGCTAAAGCTTTGATCGATCTCCAGAATGCTCTACCAGCTGAAGGAGGTTTGCTTGATAAGTTGCTCGGTATTAAGGATTTGTCTACATTTGCTGAGCGCATTCCTGGCTTCGCCGCCGGCATGATCGCCTACGCAAATGAAATCTCCGGATTCAGCACCGCAGTGACTCAGGACGACATCACTAATTCGACGAATGCGGCTCTGGCACTTGCCGGACTCGCAAATTCTATTCCTGCTGAAGGTGGCTGGGTTCAGACCATTCTTGGCCAGCAGGACCTTGGCGCTTTCGGCGAAAAGTGTGCTCAGCTTGGCGCAGGCCTTGCTTCTTTCGCTTCAAACATTGGTGCGGTCAGCACTACGCAGACTTCCAATGCGATTGAAGCTATGGGGCTGATTACTCAGTTTACCAATGGCCTGAACAGTGAAGGCGGCGTCTTCAATGCTATCGGCGAGTTCTTCGGCGGTCAGCAGGACATTGTTGGATTGTCTGAAAAGATGGCTACAGTCGGCACTAATCTGGCAACCTTTGCTACTCAGCTCGCCGGGGCTGACTTCTCTAATACGGAAGCAGCTACACAGTTGATGACCGATATGCAAACCTTCATCGGAACTTTGGAAACCAAAGGCGGTGTATGGAGTGATATCGGTGAGTTCTTTGGAGGAAGCAAAGACATTGTTGGATTATCCTCGACGATGGCCTCCTTCGCTAACAATTTCAGCACGTTTGCTCTCGGAATCACAGGGGCTTCTCAGGCTGCTACTGATTTCGCAACTGTACAAACGATTGTAAATGCTTTCACCGACCTTGCAAGCTCCATTAAGGAAGGAAACGTTGATACTTGGGACATTGAGTATGCTGCTGAATTGATGGCAGACTCTTTCGTTACCACAATGGCAACAACGATTTCCAACGGTGGCGAACAGGTCGGTGCTGCTGCTGTTACCCTTTCATCTTCTGGTACAACCGCTGCTCAAGCGACTTATCGTGTATGGTACACAACGGGTCAGAATCTTGGTAAAGGTCTTGCCAATGGTATTGCCGCTATGGCCGGTTCTGTAAGGCGAGCTGCAACCAATGCTGCTGCCGGCGCAACAAGGGCGATTCAGATTACCTGGTCTGTCCATTCTCCTTCGAGAGTTGGTTATGGCTTGGGTATGAACTTTGATTTGGGTATCGCCGGTGGCCTTGACCGCTACTCAAAGGTTGTAAGCCAGAGCGCAGAAGGTATTGGTGAAAATGCTGTCGATTCCGCGAAAACCATGCTGAGAGGCGTGGATGGAAGCGTATTCGACTACATCGATCCGAATCCGACCATTCGTCCCGTACTGGATTTGAGCGGCGTGCGCGAAGGCGTCGGAATGATTGGCGGACTGCTTAACTCGGATCAGATCGTAAATGGCGGTCTGTTCCAGGGGCTTAACTTCAACAGAGGAGTTAATTCTCTGAACTTTGATGGGGCCCGCATTGCCGGCGGTTTGAACAATAAGGATGTTGTATCCGAATTGCAAACGCTGGCGGCCAGATTTGACGAAATGAATGAGGCGCTTACGCACATGCAGGTTGTCCTCGATTCCGGAGAACTGGTTGGAGCTACTTCCAGTAAAATGGATAGCGCTCTTGGCACTCAAGCGATGAGGAAAGGAAGGGGGAATTAAATGTACCACTCGATCACAATCGGTAACAAAAACACCTGGGACGATTGGCATTTAATTCCCGCCACTCGTCCTCTTTTCAATCCGCCTACTGTAAAAACCAACATGGTGAACATCCCTGGCGGGGACGGTGTGCTCGATCTGACCACCGCCCTCGCTGGGCGTCCCACCTATAACAACCGAACCGGCTCCTGGACCTTCTATGTCCAGAACGGATTCAAGGACTGGTCGGCGCTTTATAGCGAGATCATGGTCTATCTCCATGGCCAGGAATTCAAGGCCATTCTGGAGGATGACCCGGCTTATTACTATGAAGGGCGTTTCTCTGTCAATCAGTGGAAGTCCGACAAGGATTGGTCGCAGATCGTTATCGACTATAACGTCGGCCCTTACAAGAAGGAAATCAACAATACCGGTTCTGACTGGTTGTGGGACCCGTTCAACTTTGAAACGGGAATCATCCGCAACTATAAGAACCTGTCTGTTCTCACATCGCTGACTGTGGTGGTGGAAGGCGACATGATGGATTCTATTCCCGTTATCATTTGCTCTGCTTCCGGCATGAGCGTGCGATATGAGGGAACCACCTACAGCCTTTCCAAGGGAGCGAATACCAACCCCAACATTGTGCTGCACAGCGGCGATAACACGCTGATCTTTTATGGTCAGGGGACCATTACCATTGAGAATACTGGAGGTCGGTTGTAAATGTTCTACATCTACGCCAATGGCAAGTCCATTTATCAGCCGATGGACAACACGCTTTCGCTGTTTAGTCCCAAGCTCACGCTGGAGATGGGCAAAGCTGGTTCGCTCCAGTTCCAGATTCCTCCGAGCAATAAATATTACAATGCTCTTCCACAGCTGACGACCACGATCACTGTGGAAATGGACGACATTGAGATCTTCCGTGGTCGTGTGCTGACCAACAACCGGAATTTCAACAATGTTCGGACCATCTACTGTGAAGGTGATCTGGCCTATCTGGTTGACAGCGTTCAGAAAGCCGAGAAGTACGACGGCAAAGCGCACGCACTGTTCCGCAAGATCATCGCCGCGCATAATGCCAGGGTGGAAGCATCCAAGCGATTCACCGTTGGCAACATTACCGTGGAAAATCGGGACGTGCTGCTTACCGGTAAGTCTGACGACATCCAGGATGCCGAAACCGGCAAGTTTGACTATAAGCAGATCGCTATCAATTCCATTGCAGACGAATGGCAGAACACCTTCGATTTCATCGAAACCTGTCTGATCGACTACACCGGCGGCTATCTTCGGACTCGCCGTCAAAATGGAGTTACCTATGTCGACTTGCTGGCCGATTATGGCACGACCGCCACTCAGGACATCGAATTCGGCAAGAATCTTCTGGATTTGACCGAAGAGGTGTCGGCCGAGGATGTGTTCACGGTGCTGATCCCGCTCGGCGATGAGAATTTGACCATCGAATCCGTAAACAACGGTAGTGATGAGCTGGTGGACACCGCAGCGGTGGCCCGTTATGGCCGTATCGTCAAGACTCATGTCTTCGACAGCGTGAATGACCCAAACACGCTTCTTGAGAATGGTCAGCGGTTCCTGGCGAGCAACGTGAATGTGCCGGTGACAATCACTATGAAAGCGGTGGACATGCACCTGGTCGATCCGAATGCCAGTCCAATCTTTGTGGGGGATAAGGTTCATGTTACGTCCGTTCCCCATGGTATGCTTGACACGCTTACCTGTACCAAGATTGAGTACGATATGGAGAATCCTGCTAACAACACCTACACCTTTGGCACTCCGAAGCAGAGCCTGACCGAGCGTTATCGCAAAGATAAAGCAAAGCAGGACAGCGAGCAGAGCCATGGCGGCGGTGGAGGAGGCGGAGGTGGCGGTGGTGCCGGTGACGCTGCTTCCGAAGAAGCGCAGAAGAAACTGGATGAATTCTTTGACGCATGGATCAATGTAGACAAAGAAGCCGCCCATATCGACCTTGGAACACTCTACAAGAAATACAATCAGGACCGGCAAACGCTTGAGTCCTCCTGTGGTATTTCGCTTGATGCTCCGACCGGTAACATCAACATCAAAACTTTGCGCAAAGAGTTTGATGATATGGGCCAGGTTCAGAAGGAACAGTCTGCATACATTGACTTGCTCAACAACGAGCTTGGCGCTCGCATTGATCTGGTCGCTTCTCAGCATCAGACGTTGGCTGATCTGGAGTCTTCGCATTATGCGCAGTTGACGATCGTCACTAATGATCAGGAATCCAAGATCGCGGGCAATACTGAGAGCATCAAGAAGCTTGATGGTCAAATGACCGAATCCAGAACGAACATCACCCAGCTTTCCAATGATTTGCAGGCACAGATCAAGCTGGAAGCAGAGCATAAGAAATCGTTGGATAGTCAGATCACCACAACCAAAACGAGCATTCAGCAGGTTGCTAATGATCTTGAGGCACAGATTAAGCTGGAAGCCAGCCATAACAGCGCTCAGGGAACCAAGATTGCGTCGATCGAAACCAAGGCCAACGCAAACGAATCCAGCATCAAACTGAAAGCCAATAAGACTTATGTTGACTCTGAGATTCTTTCTGTGACCGGTAAGATCGAGGCCGCTGAAGCAAAGATTATTACGATGGAAGCCGTTAAAGCTGAAATCGAATCGATCGTGGCAAAGAAGATTGAAGCGTCCCATGCGGATATTTCCTGGCTTACCTCAAAGTCTATTACTTTGCAGGTTGGTGTATACGCCCCTTATGTCCGCGCCAGTAAGGAGCTGACTGTGGGCGGTAAAGCTGCTGCTACACAGGAATGGACTAACGGTAAACTTGCCGACTATGCTACGCAGAAGTGGGTTACGGATAAAGGTTATCTGACTGGTATTCCCAGCACTTGTAATGCTGCTACAGGCTTTTATGCTCCGTACATTCGTGCAACAAGCGGAATGTCGGTCGGTGGCAAAGCTGTTGCAACGCAGGAATGGGTTAATGCTCAGCTTGCGAATTATTCCAAAACCAATCATTCACACGCTTGGAGTGCTATCACTGATAAACCCTCTTCCTTTAAGCCTTCCTCTCATAGGCATAGTTTCAGCGGAAGCACAACTATTTCTATTGGTCATACTCATAAAGTTACTGTGTCGAAGCTTGGCACTCAGTATACAACTACAGGTATGTCCACCAACTATTCTAAGTCTGTCAGTATTTCTGGCAATACTGGATACAATTAAGGAGGATTATCGAATGTTGACCCTTTACGATTTCGGGATGGAGATCACCCAGATTCGTGAAGCTGCTGATAGCATTGAGATCAAGGGGGCTGCAAATGCGGCCCGCATTGTACTTATTACGGATAAGTGCAATGAACTGATTCATGCGATCAACGAAGCTTCTGAATATGCCGCCAGTAATCCTCCTGTCGGTCAAAATGGAGAAGATGCTCTGCAAGTTGAGCTCCAGACCGACGACACCATTGTGGAGGAGGAAGGTGAAATGAATGGCGAGCCGGATTCAGGAACTGCTCCATGAGATTGAGGTAGCGATTTACGGTGAACAGGTTCGCAGTTCCATCCATGATGCAATCGAAGAATGCTATACGGATGTTTCCACCGCAACCACTTCCTGCGATGCCGCTACCGCTTCCGCTAACCAGGCCGCGTCCAACGCCAATGCGCAAACGGCTTTGGCTCAGACCGCGACCACGAATGCCAATAACGCCGCATCCGCTGCCAATACGGCGGCGGGTTCGGCTAATACGGCTGCTCAGGCGGCAAACGATGCCGCGGATCGAGTTGATACCGCGATCGCCAGTGCTAATACAGCAGCAACGAATGCGAACCAGAAAGCGACCGCAGCGAATACCGCCGCTGTCGATGCTAACTCTGCTAAAGATGCAGCTACGTCCGCTGCCAATGCTGCTAATGCTGCTGCGCTGTCCGCGAATACGGCCGCGGACAATGCAGACACAAAGGCGGCCTTAGCTAATACCAAAGCCGGTTTGGCCGATTCGGCGGCGATCAGCGCTAATGCGGCAGCTCAGTCTGCGAATACGGCTGCTGGCGCAGCTAATACCGCGAAGACTAATGCCGATAATGCTACGGACGCTGCAAACGCAGCAGCCGCTTCAGCAACGACTGCGACAACTCAGGCAAATACCGCACGTGATGCAGCCAATAGCGCCGCATCCGATGCCAACACAGCTGCCGGCTTGGCTAATACTGCGGCAACCGCCGCAACAACCGCCGCAAATCAGGCCAATGCTTCAAAGACAGCCGCTGATAATGCCGCTGATGCCGCCAATACCGCGGCAAGTGCGGCCAATACTGCGAAGACGAATGCTGATACCGCGACAAATGCGGCGAATACCGCTGCCAGTTCGGCAACGCAGGCTGCATCCGATGCTCGTACAGCGGCTACAGATGTAACTACTGCTATTGGTAACTGCAATACAGCTGCGACGAACGCTAATACCAAAGCCGGTGAGGCGGAACAGGCAGCAAGCAGCTGTAATACAGCCGCCACAAGCGCTACCGCTGCGGCAACGCAGGCAAGTAACGCAGCTATCTCGGCAAATGAATCCAAGCAGGCTTGTGATCTGTCCAAAGCGGCTGCTGATGGCGCTGTTCTTAATTGCAATGCGGCGATTTCTGATTTGAATCAGGCAGTTGATGCATTGCCGGCCGCTTTGGAGGCTATGTTCGAGGCTCTCGGCCTGTCTCTTGTGGACGGCAAACTCTGTACGAGGGTGGTGAGAGACGATGAGTAGAATCTCCACTCTGTTGCAGCAAATCATGAGCGCGGTTTATGGTAAAGACGTTCGTCAGGCTCTCCATGATGCAATTCAGGAGTGCTACACCAACGTCGATACCGCGAAAACCATCGCCGATGATTCCGCAACCGCCGCCCGATCCGCGGCCACCAATGCGGAAACCCGTGTAACTGCCGCGATCAGCACTATGCAGACCGATACCAACGCGGCAATCGGCAACTGTAATGCGGCTACCACGGCCGCGAATACGGCAGCCACAAACGCCAATACCAAGGCGAATGCGGCGAATACCGCTGCCACCAACGCGGATGCTTCCAAAGAGGCCTGTGATGCCGCGGTTGCTGCCATTCCCAGTCAGCTTGACGAAGCCATGGCGAATCTTGGTCTCACGATTCAAAATGGAAAACTTTGCGTCAAGGTTGAACGATCAGACTAAATGAAGGAGGATGTGAAACATGGAAACTGTGATTGAGAAAGTCCTCAGCAAGATCGGCCAGCTTGATTATGTCAAGGATGGCGAGCTTCACCGTGGAGGCACCGCTCCTTCCATTATGGTGACCGCTCAAGCTGATCTTGCCAATCTCCCGGACGTTTATCCGCCGGGCACCATGGCCTACACCGCAGGCTTCAAAGCCATGTGGCAGCTGGCTGCTGACGGTACCTGGGTATCTTTGATGTAAGGAGGACCGCGCTATGGATAATGAAACTCTGGGCGCTGCCCTGGCCCTTGCGAAATCCATTCCGGGCACGGCCGCTAATGTCGCTGTTGCCGCCAAGAATGACGCGGTAACGGCCCGCGATGCGGCTGTCGAAGCAAAGGACCTGGCCGAACAGGCCGCTGTCGATGCGGCTGCTGCCGCTTATGGCGACGTGGGTCTGGTCGTAAGCAATGGAAAACTCTGCGTAAGAGTAGAAAAGGAGTAATGAAGTATGTCTACGATTACCAATGAACCGATTCTTCTGGATTCCACCGGTCAGGCGCTGCTTGACGAAATGAAGATTCAGTCCGGCCATCTGGCCATGATCGCCGAAGGCAGCCGCACGCAGGTCTATTCCTCCATGCGTCAGATTGCCGATCTGGTGCGCGGCGGCGATGTTGCCCGCAACACCAAGATGTTCCCCATCGGCGACCAGATCATCATGCCCTGGAAGGACATGGATGATTCCGCTCATAATACCGATGAGACCGCCTATCAGGTGGCCTGGGACATCGTGCACCATGGGGAAGTGGAGCTGCGGGACGGCAGCATCGTTCCCGGTATGTTCATCCAGATGCACCTGTGCTCCGCCTACGGCGTGCAGTTCAGTCATCAGCAGGCGTTTATGAATTGCCCCGAGGGCCTGGCTGCCGGTACCTATCACGTTACCTTCGGCGCCAAATGGGGCGCCAAGGGCGCTGACGCCGGCACCACCTGGCAGTTCACCCTGACTCAGGCTGTGCCCGCCGGCGGCCGTTTGAGCGGTTTTGAGAGTCTGCCGGACGTGGCTACTTCCACCTTCAAAGTGAAGAGCTGGGCGACGCCCGCTTCCGCTGATCCCATCGAGACCGTGACGGTCACTGCCGGCGACGGCGGCACCGATCTTGGTACCATGCTGCTGGCTTCTGTGGGTGAGGATGGTCTCAACTCCATGCAGGCGACCGGCTACGGCCACAACCGCTGGAGCACTTCCGCCATTCGCCAGTACCTCAACAAGTCCGGCGCCAACTGGTGGGCGAGCCAGGAAGACTTCGACATCCGGCCGGATCAGTACAACAAGCAGGGCTTCATGACCGGTTTCGACGCCGAATTCCTGAACGCCATTAAGCCCGTCAAGGTGACCACCGCTCTGAACACCGTGGAAGGCTTCACGGATGCCACCGAGGATACTTTTGATATGTTCTTCCTGCCGAGTCTTCAGCAGATGAACGTGACGCCGCAGCTGGCCAATGTGGAAGGCGATGTCTTCGAGTATTGGCGTGCCCGCCTGGGTAAGAACACCTATGTCGGCACGGGCTCCAACAACGTCTTCGACGCCTTCAAGATCCCGGCCCTCAATGCCAATTCGGCGCAGTACGTGCGTTTGCGGAGTGCTCATCGTGGCAATGCGTATCATACGTGGGGTGTGTATTCTTCGGGCTATGTCAACGGCAGCAACGCCAGCAACGCGAATCGTTTCTCCCCGGTTTGTGTCATCTGTTAATCACCCCATCCGGGCGGAACGCCCGCCTCATATGGCTCCGCCCGGAATCTCTTTTAACAATTCAAAATGGAGGTAAAACACTGTGTTCCAGTATGTGAAGAATACCATGGGCATCGCCGAAAAGCAGGCGCTTGAGGTGGCCGGCATGGAAATCAACGATCAGGCGTCTGAGCAGGAAAAGCAGGCCGCCAAACTGGACTACATCGCCATGATGGCGGACATCGACCTCTCTGATCTCGACGATGAAGACGAGGAGGGCATGAATTATGCGGAGTAAGAAGTTCGCTCTGGTGAAGAAATACTACGATAAGGGCCTGTGGTCCAAGCGCATGGTGCATGACGCCGTGGAGAAGGAATGGATCACCGCCGAGGAATACGAAATGATCGTCGGCGAGCCCTATGTGGTTGAGGAATAATGTCTGTAACCGTTGATAAGCGCGAGGAAGGCAAGTTCTCACTGGCTGTAAAGGCCGAGTTTCTGGCCAGCTACACCCTTGAGATCACTGCCAATGAAAACGTGTTCCTGCCTGAATACAGGAAAGGACTGACGGACGACATTGTCGAAACCGCGAAGAACATCTACCTGGGTATCCGGGAAGCAAATGATGTGACCGTCCGCATGGGCACCGTATTCCACCTACAGGATTATACGGATCGAAACAAATTGCAAAGGGAGGCGCTGCGTAACTGCAAGCGCCTTCTTTATTTGATCGACCTGGCCCATCGGCGGTTCCATCTGAGCAGCAAGCGGGTGAAATACTGGGGTAAGCTCGTCAAGAATGTAAAAGACCGTGTGCACGGCTGGATCGATGACGACACCGAGCGGTACATGCCCCGCTGATGAATTATGCTAACCCTATTTTGGCTGTAGGCTGAGCGCAGAACGTGCGTTTGCGGAGTGCTAATCGTGGCAATGCGAATAATACGTGGAATGTGAATTCTTCGGGCTATGTCAACAACAACAACGCCAGCAACGCGAATCGTTTCTCCCCGGATTGTGCCGCTTAGAAAATCTTATGGCCGGGCCATAGGTTCGGCGCATTTTCAATCTGACACAAGGAGCCGAATGCCATGCGTGTTTACGCTAAACAATACGAAGGAGATGGTTCTATCCTATGCGGGATAGTGAACCTGTAAACTCCGGAGACCTCTCGAAGGATGTCAGCGATCACATAGACGAGTTCGAGAGTGTAGCAGGCTTTGAGGCGCTAAGCAGATCCACGCTCAAGTGTATCAAGGGCGTGCTCTGGAAGGATACACCGGCGCACTACTATCTGAACAACATCGAAGAGAACCTTGTGCTTGAACGCCAGCTTCAAAATGGAAAGTACAAGCAGAAGAAACCTAAGAAATTCAAGGTTTATTATCCCAAGGAACGCGACATCGTCAGCGTACACTTCCGGGATCGTGTGTTTCAGAGAAGCCTGAACGATAACATCCTGTATCCGAAGATCAGCCGCAGCTTTATCTACGACAACATGGCCTGCCAGAAAGGCAAAGGCCCTGATTTGGCTCGGGAAAGGCTGAAATGCTTCTTGCAGAGGTTCTACAGGAAGCACGGCATGCAGGGTTATGTGCTCAAGTGCGACATTAAGGGTTACTACCCGAACATGTCCCACAAGGTTGTGAAGGATTGTTTTCACAAGGTTATCGATGGATGGACGTATAAGCAAGCGGTCTGCATTCTGGACGGTCAGTATGACCATGAGATCGGTTTCAATCCCGGCAGCCAGATGATCCAGATCGCCGGCATCGGCATCCTGAACGCCTTGGATCATTTCATCAAGGAAGAACTGCATATCAAGCATTACATCCGGTATATGGATGACTTTATTCTTATCCACGAGGATAAGCAGTATCTGCTTGAATGCCAGGTTCGCATCGCTCAGATGCTTCAAAGCCTGGAATGTCAGTTCAACACCAAGAAAACCGGCATAACCCCGCTATCCGACGGAATTCTGTTTCTCGGTTTCCATTACCGGCTCACCCGAACCGGAAAGGTCATCATGACACTGAATTCCGGCAACATCAAGCATGAGAGAAAGAAACTGTGCAAGCTGGTTCACCTCGCCAAGAAGGGTCTTCGGACTAAGGAGAAAGTGGACGAGTGTTACAGGGACTGGAAGAATCATGCGGCCAAAGGCAACAGCAAACAGCTGCTGCAAAGAATGGACGAATACTACAGGAGCCTGTGGAAGGATGGTGATGGATCAGATGGGAAAGATTGCTGACATCAGCAAATGGCAAGGGAACGTCAACTGGTCTGAAGCCGCGAAAGAACTCGATCTGGTGATCCTGCGGGCAAGCTGCGGAACCAGCGAAGACACCAAGTATGAGCGCAATGTGAATGCCTGCATCGAGAATGGCATTCCCTTCGGCGCTTATCACTATGTCAAGGCCGGTACGGCTGCGGATGCGGTCAAGGAAGCGCAGGTCTTCCTCAAGGTAACCGCCGCAAAAAAGTGCAAGCCCGCCTTTTACATTGCCGATATCGAGTATGAGGCCCAGACAAAAACCACGACTGAGGCCGTATGCGTCGCCTTCCTACAAGCGCTTCGTGATGGGGGATGCGAGAAGATCGGTCTCTACATCAACACCCGCTACAACTGGGCCGGTAAGGCCATCGGTATGTGCGACATCATGTGGATTCCTCATTGGGGAAAGAACGATGGCAATGTTCCGGACGACAAGTACAAGTCCAGTCATCCTCATGACCTTTGGCAGTACACCAGCAAGGGCTCTTTGGCCGGTGTCAGCGGCAGAGTCGATCTGAATCTGCTGACCGGCACCAAACCCCTGAGCTACTTTGTTGGCTCCGGTCAAAATGGAGAAGAAAAACTGAAGGAGGAGAACCCCATGTTCACCAATCTGGAATTTGCGGCTTTCTGCCTGGCTGTGTACGCCGCAAAGTGGGTGTACTGGTACGGTACTTGCGGCTACAAGTGCACGACCAGCCGCTACAACAGCAAAAAGAACCAGTATCCGGCGCACTATACTGCCGCCCGGGAAGGCGGATATAAGAAGGACATCGCCGAAGGCCGCATGTGCGCTGACTGCGTTGGCCTCATCAAAGCTTTCTTCTGGCTCAGCGGCAAGCTGGACGGCGCCAGCAAGTACGGCGCCAACAACTGCCCGGATGTTAGCGCCAATGGCATGTACAAGAAGTGCGTCAAAACCGGACCGATTTCCACGATCCCGGATATTCCTGGTCTGATCGTCTGGAAGAGCGGCCACATCGGCGTATATGTCGGCGACGGCTATACAGTTGAGATGAAGGGCTTCAACTATGACTGCGTAAAGGCCAAGGTCACTGCCGGTAAGTGGACCAACTGGGGCCAGCTGCCCGCCTCGATGCTGAATTACGTGAGCGGAGAGGTCGCGGGCGTTGTCTTTAAGCTTGGGGACCGCACGCTGGCCAAGGGCGATAAGGGTGAAGACGTTACCGAGCTTCAGGAGATCCTCGTGGGACTCGGGTACAATCTCGGTACCTACGGCGCAGCCAAGAACGGTGTTGATGGTGACTTCGGCACCAAGACCCTGAATGCCGTCAAGGCTTTCCAGACCGCAAATGGTCTGACCGTCAACGGAACGGTGGATGCCGCTACCGTCAAGGCTTTGAAGCCGGTTGTTGAGCCGGAACCCGCTCCCACTCCTGTTGAAGAACAGCCCACCTTCGCGGTCGGCACTAAGATCGTGGAGATTACGACCGGTTCCGTGAACGCCCGTATCGGTGATTCGCAGAAGTACGATACCACCGGCTATGTTCAGAAGGGGGATAAGTTTGAGTGGGTCGCTACGTCTCCCACGACTGGCTGGCACGCTATCCGTATGGAGAAGCGGATCTGTTGGGTATCTCCCAACTATTCTAAGGTCGTGGTGGTGTGATCAGCATGAGCGAAGCAGTTATCGTAGCATTGATCACCGGCGTATTTGCCGTTATCGCCCAACTCCTTATCGCCAAGCAGTCCAGCAAAGAGCTCTATGCCAAGCTGGACAAGGAATCTGAACTGTCTGATGCCAGGCTTGATGCAAAGCTGGAAAAGCATCAGGCAGTCACGGATACCAAAATTGAAGAGCTTACACGGGAAGTCCGGGAGCATAATAACTTCGCTCGCAGGGTTCCCGTGCTCGAAGAAAAGGTTGCGAACCTGGAAAAGAAAGGATGATTGACCATGCTTAGCAACAAGACCTACGATGTCCTCAAGTGGATCGCTCAGTATCTGCTTCCTGCCCTGGGAACGCTCTATTTCGCCCTGGCGGGCATCTGGAACTTTCCCTACGGTGAACAAGTGGTCGGTACGATTACCGCCGTAGACACCTTCCTTGGTGTCATCCTGGGCATCTCCACCGCGCAGTACAAGAAGGAAAACGAGCTTCTGAACGGCGACGACTAAATGATATTATCGAGGGGAAGGTGCTCGTCTACGCGGCGGGCACTTTCCCTTTTGGTTTTTCTTGACTTGGAGGTGAATTTGTGGAAATTAAGATCCCTATCTGTGAAAAGTACGTCCTGTCCGTCGAGGAGGCGGCGTTATATTTTCACATCGGCGTAAATCGGCTCCGCAAGCTGATCAGCCAGCACAAAACTGCCGACTGGGTCTTGTGGAACCAGACGCATGCCCAGATCAAACGAAAAAAGTTTGAACAGTTTATCGATTCTTTGAACACACTCTGAGAAAAAATCAGTGCCGCGGCGGTTGAGAAATCGGTCGCGATATGTTATACTATCTGCGTCTGAGAATTTCTTGATGGTGCCGTGGCTCGCGTAAGGAGGCAGCCATGACAACGAAAAGAAAGGATACCAAAGGAAGAATCCTGAGGGACGGGGAAATTCAGAAGGCAGACGGACGCTACGAATACAGATACTATGACGTGAACAACTGCCGGAGAAGTATCTATTCATGGAGGCTTACGGAGACGGATGTCGCACCCGAAGGTAAACGCGATTGCCAAAGCCTGAGGGAGATGGAACGTCAGCTGACCCGGGATGTGCAGGACGGCCTGCTTACGCAGCAGAAAGTCACGCTCAACAGCCGGTGGGATGACTATATCAACAATAAGCCAGAACTCAAGCAATCCACCCGCACCAATTATCGATATATGTACGATAAGTACGTGCGGAACGAGATCGGCAACATGGCTATGACATCCATCAAGTTTACCACCATGAAGAAGTTCTTCAACCACTTGCTTCACGACATAGGATTCAAACCGAACAGCGTCGAAATTGTACACACGATCCTTCATCCGGTGTTTACCATCGCCATGCGGGACGGACTGATCCGTATCAACCCGACAGACGGCATTATGGCTGATCTCAAGCGTTCCAACGACTGGGAAAAGCCAAAGCGCCATGCGTTGACCGAGGAGCAGCAGCGGGCCTTTATGGCCTTTGTGGAGACCAGCAAGCAGTACAGTCATTGGAATCCGCTGTTTGCGTGCTTACTCGGGACTGGATGCCGTGTTGGCGAAATGCTGGGGCTTAGGTGGGAAGATGTGCTCTGGAAGGAGAACGTCATCTCCATCAACCACAACCTGATCTACCGCTTGCAGGACAGCGGCAAGGTTGAGTTTCACATTACCACGCCAAAGACCCGCAATGGCATTCGCGTGATCCCGATGTTCCAGAACGTTCGCCGCGAGCTTCAAAATGAGTATATGCGGCAGGAGAAGACCGGCTTTTGCAAGGATGAAGTGGATGGCTATACTGGATTCATCTGGCAAAACCGCTTCGGAACGGTACTTGGGCCGCATCTGGTCAATCGCGCCATCGCCCGGATCGTGGAAGACCATAACGCAATGGAGATGGAAGCCGCCAAGTCGGAGAACCGCGAACCGCTGATTATTCCAAAGTTCAGCGTTCACCAGCTTCGTCACACATTCTGCACCAGGCTGTGTGAGAACGAGACGGACTTGAAGCTGATCCAGGAGATCATGGGCCACGCGGATATTTCCACCACGATGGATGTGTACAATGAGTCGAACACGGAGCGCAAGAAGGCAAGCTTCGCAAGGCTCGAAAGTTTGACCGATATTTTCTGAATTTACCACAGAATTTACCACAGATGCCCGTGAGGTTATGTGGCGTTATGTGGCATTACATGCAAGAAATGGGATGATATTTAGTGAAAAACGCACAAAATCGGCCCTTTTCCGAAGCAAATTTACTAATCCCGACGATGAAACCCGTCTGATCCAAGAATGCAGTAATGTCAAGGGTTTTCGGGGTTTCGGAAGACGCAGAAACAGCAATTTACCACAGTTTTACCACAGCACACTAAGATTTTCTCAGATAAAAGACACTGTTGCGAAAGCGGCGGTGTTCTTTTTATGCCCAAACCGTACTATGACCAAAGCTCCGAAGGGCTTCGAGGTTTTTGTCATAGCATGGACTTTCGCCATCCTGTAATCTATTCTAAGATAGAACTTCTAACTTAGATTAGAAAGCGGGATGGCTTTTTGTGTTTTTGGACCGCGTGGACCTCCAAGGCTTGTACGGATACCCAGTACAGATGATTGGAGGAAAATAGATGGGAACCGTAATCCGACCGGAGGTCTCGGCGAAAAACAAATACTGGCTTTCCAAGCATCGATATTATGAGTTGAAACATTTCTGCTTGCAGTATCCGGAATGGAAGCGAGTATATCATGACCTTGATGGACTGCCGGCGAGGTCGGCAAGCGTAACCGGCTTTACCAGAGACGGACAGATGTTGAATCCGACGGCACTTTATGCAGAGGCAAGGATTTACTATAAGGACAGAATGACGATGGTCGAGCAGGCTGCACGGGAAGCGGCTGCTGACCTGGCGGAGATGATGCTGCGGGCCGTGACAGAGGAGGTGTCCTATGAGCATATTTCGCCGCCATGCTGCAAAGAGGTCTGGTATGCCGCATACAGACGATTCTTTTGGCTGCTGGACAAAGCGCGAAAATAGCATCCTCTATTGTGAAAGGAGGAGTGCTAAAATGTGCTCACTGGAGAAACTGAAAGAACTGGCCGTAAGCCAAATGCGGGCGGCGGCAGACCTGTACGAGGTGTGCGAGAAAGCAGAAAAGGAAATGAAGGAGGACAATGACACCTACAACAAGACCTATCTGCGTGCTCAGCGCAACTATCGATACCAGCTGCTGAATCACCTGCTCGGGCTTACGCCTACGACGGAAGAAAAGGATCTCTGGGACGAGATCATGGAAGAACTCGACTGACAAAAGATGGAGACTGTGCTGCGGCATGGTCTCTTTCTTTTTGCCACGAAACAGTACGCAGGTGACGAAAACCTGTGATAAGATGTTAAGGAGGAATTGTCAAAATGGAACCTTGGGTATGGCTGATCATCGGGTTACTTGTCGGGTTTGTGTGCGGATACGGCATTTCCGTGTATCTTCGGGCAAAGACTTTCGCCGGAACGCTTCGTGAGGATCACTCTGATCCAACCGAGGCACCTTATTTGTTTTTGGAGCTGGAGCCCGGTGGTATGGAAAAGATCCATCAATACGACACCGTTACCTTCCGGGTGAAGATCGAAGACTACCTTCCGCGTAGATAACAATGCCTATAATGGAGAATCTATCACTTACTGAAAGGAGAAATGAAGATGAACGAAACGATTGACAGGATGCTGAAAGAGGAGTATGAAAGGACTCTTGAAGAGGTATCCGCGGCGAAAACCGGAAGCGACGAAGCGAAATGGGCACTGCAAAAGCTCACCGAACTTCACAAACAGATGGCGGAAGACAGAATAAACGACAACAAATGCTGTATTGAAACGCAGAAGATCGCTCTTGACGAGCGTGAGGCTGCGTTGAAGGAGCAGCAGGCGAAGGAAGGCAGACTGTGGAACGTCATCAAGATTGTGATCGATGGTGTGGCGATCGTGCTGCCTGTTTGGGCATCGTGGGTCTGGATGAGCCGCGGACTCCAATTCGAGAAGACTGGAACCTTCACTTCCAGGACCGGAAATTGGATGAGCAACCATCTGAGGCTATTCAAGAAGTAACAAAGGAAACGACCGAAAAGGAAGGGTCCGTGCGTATGGAACGCATGGGCTCTTTCTTTTTGCCCGCGACATGTGCAGCCACTTTTATGGAAAACCAAATAACGAAAGGAAGGTTTGACTATGGCTAAACGAGTGTATCTGTACGCATTCAACAAGGTACTGAGGGTCGTGGACACCAAGTTCCTTGAAGGCGAGGCAATCTCGGTACGAGACATGCTGCGGCTGGCCAAATGGATGACGGAGACATATCCGGAACCCGTTGTGGTATACGCGGTAGATAATCGACCGGGACTGTACAAGGAATTCATGGAAGCGGTGAAAACGAAGGATTTCACGAAGCATGTTGAGTTCGCAGACATCATAAGCCGGGAAGGACTTCTAATCAAGATTTAATTGACCAAAAAGGCAGGGCCAAATACAAAGGCTCTTCCTTTTTGCCTGGAGGAAGCATGAGATACCACTTTGAGAAGCCCGCGCTGTACGCGAGCCAATACGGAAAGATTTATATTTGCGACCATCCGGTTTACAGCCGCTGCACGCTGTATGTAATCGACGGAAAAGGACTGGCGGTGATCCAGCAGCGATTTGATGAAGATCGAAAGGCCACCTGGTGGGGCGAGATCGATCCGTGGCTGACCGATGCCCTATATTTGAACAGCAGCTTCAAGCGTTTCTTTGATGAACGGGCAAAGCCATGTAAGGATAGCCTATATCCTACGGTGACTATTCGGCAGATTATGTGGGCATTGAAGATGAAACCCATCCCAAAGTATCGCTGGGAGACGGTGTTCGATCGAAGAGATATTTGATCCGCGAAATTTACAAGGCACATTATGAAGAAGCGGACACTAAACGACAATGAAAAGGAGAATAACAATGGATAAGATTTTGGAAACCATGGACAAGACTCTGACGAAGGTTCAGAAGGAATTCCACGCATATGTGGTAAACCGGAAGATCAAGAAGTTTGAGAAGAAAGTGGAGAAGAAGATCACCTACGTGAACGACTGGCTTGAAGCGAAGCTGTCCTAAACTGACAAAAAGATTGAGCTGATACAAAGGCTCAGTCTTTTTCTTTTGCTATTCAATTCTACCCAAATTATAAGGAGGAATCATCATGAAGGGATTTGTTGGAACGGTTGTCAGCGGAGCGATTGGACTTGCGGCGCTCTACGTGGTCGGGAAGATCGCCTTTCAGGCGGGCCATGACATTGCTGAAGCGGAATGCCGGTATGAGCAGCTTCAGCGCGGAATCGATGCAAAGACGGATCGCAAGGAAGCTATTGTGCTGGATGATCATGATGAGGATGTGGAAGCGCCTGCCGAAGTGGTTCCGGAGAAGAAGCAGAGCAAGTTGGGCATGCTGTTTGGTCTTCGCAAATTACTTGGCAAGAAAGGCGGTTCCGTTATCGGAAACCTCATCCAGAACCCGGAAAGCCACGTCATTGAGGCGTGTGTGAAGGGCCGGGAGATTCATGTGAATGTGAAGCCCAGAACGGCTTAAGGAGGGATGCGCCATGATTTTCATTCTGTGTGTCATGTTTGGAGGACTGTTACTGACCTGGTTCCTGGAGGATTTCCCCTGGGAAGAAGAACTGGAGATGCGGCGATTGATCAAGCAGAGCCGTGAGAATGAACGTCTGCGGATGCGCCATCGCGGAACCGCTTATACACAATGCGGATGGAGGCCGACCTATGACAAAAGAATCCGTAGACACAAAACCCATTACAAAACCAGATCATCGCTGGGTTAAGTATTGGGCTGAGATTCAGTTTCAAAAGCAAGCCGGAAGATCTTCTTCTGAAGCGCGAAGGATCGCCTGGGAACGGGCGTTTGGCAAAGGAGGAAACGAAAACCAAGAGCATTAAGATTTCACAGAAGCACGGTGTGAATCCTACGATCCCGATTTGCTTCTGGTGCGGGAAGGAAAAGAATGAGATTGCTTTGCTGGGCAAGCTGCCTGGTGATGCGGAAGCGCCGAGATCGACCTGGCTGATCGGCGATTATGAGCCCTGCGATGCTTGCAAGGAATTGCGCAAACAGGGAATCGACCTGATTGAGGCGACGGATCATCCGATCGCCCACCCAAAGCAGCCGCCATATCACGGTGCTTACCCGACTGGCAGACATTTGATCCTGACAGAGCATGGAGTCAGAGCTATATTTTCACCTGAAGTGGCTGACGATTTGTGTAAACGGAGAGTCGGCTTTATTGATGGTGAGACCCTTGCAAAATTGCAGGAAATAATTGGAAAGGAATGATGCGGATGAACATTGGAGGCTGGATCAAAAGAAACAGTTCCACGATTCTAACCTGTCTCGGAGCTGGCGGTTTTGTATCGACCATTGTGCTCGCCATCAAGGCTACGCCGAAGGCAATGGACAAGATTCAGGATGCTGCTATCACCAAAGGTGAGGATATTTTGGCAGGGCGACGTGAAGGCGCGGTAAACCGCTGTAAAGGCGGTTTTGAGATGCCAAAGCTCACAGTCCTGGAGATCGTTATGGCCTGTGGAAAAGAGTATATTCCCACCGTAGCCGTTGGGGCCGCCTCGCTGGTGTGTATATTCGGCTCGAACGTTCTGAGCAGACGGCAGCAGGCGTCCATGGCGGCAGCTTACACAGCTCTGGCCAGCGCGTTTGAAGGCTATCGCGATAAGGTAAAGACCATTTGCGGACCGGATACGGACGAAATGATCGTGAGAGCCATGGAACAGGAAAAGCAGGATGCTGAAGACGACCGTCCGCCATGGGACGAGATTCAGACCTTCTATCTGGAATGCAACGGTTGTGCTCCAAAGTTCTTTGAGCGGACGATGGAGCAGGTAATGCGGGCCGAGTATGAGGCGAATCGACTATTCATCCTCAAGGGCAGCCTGACATTGAACGAGTTCCTTCAGATCCTGAATTTGCCGACTGTTGGAACCGGAGACAGCGTCGGATGGGATGAGTATATTGGTGAAACGCAGTTCGGTTATAAATGGATCGACTTCAATCACCGTTACTTCATTACAGATGATGGACTTACTGTTTGTTCGATCGATATGCCTTTTGAGGCGCACTCTATGGAAGAGTTGGAGTATGACTGGCACATGAGTCACCTTCAGGAAATCGCCGATGAAGCTCGACAAACGCCATAAGATCTTCTTTCCGCGAAAAAAGCAGCGACTATTATGAAAGGAGGCGAATGCCATGAAGAAGTTTGACTGGGTTAAAGCGGTCGGTCTGATTTGCACCGTCGGTGGTATTGTAATCAACATCGTAAGCAGTATCGTCGAGGACAAAAAGATGGACGCGAAAATCAATGAAGCTGTTCAGGCGAAGCTGACAGAAATGACCAAGGAGTAAAAAGAACGGAGCCCGATCACAAGGGCTCTTTTCTTTTGCTCGCCCACAAAGAAAGGAGGAATCGATCGGGCTATGATGCGGGAAGAAGCGATATCGCTGCTGCGACGATATCGGAGGGATGTATACCGGTATAACGAGAAAACTGTGATTTTTCCGAAACGGAACGCCTACTTCAAAACTTGCGTTTATGGACGTTTTTTGGTGGATGATCTGATTCGGAGAATTGCAGTTTCTTATGAAGACCCGATCAAAGTTGTCAGCCGCCGGTATTCGGAATTGGATGAAATTCTTGGAGATTCGGATGACGACCACTTTGAGACGCATGCTTTTGCGGCTTTGATGGAATATGAGGCCGGAAATGTGTTGCGGTATCTCAGAACTGTAGAAAGGAAGAAAAATGAAGATGCAAAAGATTGACTGGAAAGGTCTTGCCGGGAACATTGGCCGGACCTTGAGAAGGAAAAGTCCGGAAATTCTGACCGGCGTTGGGATCGGCGGGATGATCACGACCACGGTGCTGGCTGTTCGCGCGACACCGGAAGCCATGCGCCGAATCGAAGCCAAGAAGAAAGAAGAGCACCACAAGAAGCTGACGGCGCTTCAGACGGTGCAGGCGGCATGGGTCTGCTATATTCCTGCCGGGGTGACGGGAATAGTATCGGTCGCCTGTCTGATCGGCGCAAGCGCCGTAAACGGACGCCGGAATGCCGCTCTGGCAACGGCTTACAGCCTGGCAGAGAATACACTGCGAGACTATCGGGCGAAAGTTGTGGAAACTATTGGGGATAAGAAGGAAGAAGCGATCCTGGACGCCATCGACCGGGACCGGATCGAACGGAATCCTCCACCGCAGAACAGCTCCGAGATCCCGATGACAGAAGGAGCAGTGGCGCCGGTAATGTGCTATGACACGATGTTCGGAAGATATTTCTATTCCGATGTCGAAACGCTGAAGCGGGCGGCCAACAAACTGAACTGGCAGATGAACAATGGCTCCGAGCCCTATATTTCCCTGAATGAATTCTACATGGAAATCGGACTTTCCACGGTAGATGTCGGGGATGATCTGGGATGGCGGAGCGACCGCGGCCTAATCGAGCTGCATTTTTCCAGCCAGTTGGTCAATGGACATACACCCTGCCTGGTTATGAGCCATATCAATCCGCCTGAGTACGGGTACAGCGAGTCTTGACTGCTACGATGGCTTGTCATAGACGGTTGAGGTAAGGAGAAAGACTATGCGAGAGTTGTTATCAGTAACTTTGATAAGCTTATCGGGTTATTTGGGGTTTTCTGTAATGATGATTATGGCAATCGCATGGTCTCATTATCCGTTTACCCTCAAAGATTTTGCCAATGACTTCGTGGACTGGCTGAAATCCGCGAAATTTGCAAGGTGCTTTATGAAGGGGAAAACCCTAAAATCGAAAGGAGAAGAAGACAATGGAAAACATCGAAAAGAACGAGATCATCACTACTGAGGCGATCGAGGACATGACGGAAGCGACCCCCACTGAGGGTTCCACGCTGAAGACCATTGGCATCGTAGGACTCGGACTGATTGCTGCTGCGGCAGTGGTCAAGTTCGCGGTCATTCCGATGACCAAGAAGATCAAGCGTGAGATCACCAAGCGGAAGGTGGCTAAGCGCCATGCCGAAGAAGCCAAGGAAGAAGAGACCGATCTGGACGACATGGACCTGGGCGAGATCCCTGAGATCGACGAGTAACACCTGATAAAGAGCAGGCGCTGATAACAAGGCGCCTTCTCTTTTACTTTTTGCTATATTTGAAAGGAGAAAAGAAAAATGAGTCAGCGTTCTTCCATTCGTGCTATCGCAAAAGCCCGGCTTCAGGCCATGGGCGTTCCCCACGTGAACCGTGTGATGGGTATGGGCCTCTCCCACACCCGCAATCAGAACATGCAGCGTACCAGCCAGGGGCGCAAACAGCTGGCGGCGATCCAGAAGCGGCATATTCCTGTCTGGCGCCGTGTGACCAGCGGAAGCCTGGCCGCAGACGGCTATCGCGCCCAGATGGGCATCGGAAAGAAGCGGCGGTTCCGCGTGGCTCAGTAAAGGAGGGTATATTTCATGGCGGAAGAGTATAAATCCAACTCCCATCGCTCCAAGGAGCAGCAGGACAGTCACGAGCCGATGCCTGAGAAGCGAACGGAGAAGGTGGTGACCGGCAATGTGAAGCAGCGCAAGAAAAGCGGACTCGCCAAGGCCGGAAGCATCTTCGTACCGGGCGACGTGGATTCTGTCAAGAGTTATATTTTGATGGAGGTGCTGGTGCCGTCCATCAAGCGGGCGATCAGCGATATCGTGTGCAATGGTATCAATATGCTGCTGGGCGAGCCAACCCGAGGAAAATCGGGTACGCCCGGCGCGAAGGTCGCCTATCGTCAGTATTACCAGTCAGAAGATCGGCGCGATTATGCTCGTCCACGTGCTCAGGCGCAGTACAACTACGATGACATCGTCTTCGAGACCCGCGGCGACGCGGAAGAGGTACTGTATCGTATGGAAGAGCTGCTGGAGCGCTTTGAGGTGGTGAGCGTGGCCGATCTGTTTGATATGGCTGGTATTAGCTGCAACTATACGGACAACAAATACGGGTGGACCGATCTGAGGAACGCCAGGGTTGAGCGTGTCCGGGACGGCTACATCATCAATCTTCCCAGAGCGACGACCCTGTAAGGGAGGGATGGCTTATGGTTCGAATGAAACTGAGAGCCTGTCCCTGGTGCACCTGGAAAAGCCAGACATTGATGGTTCTGGACGGCGGCGCCAAAAGAAAGACGGAGTATTACATTCACTGCAATCACTGCGGCTTCGAGAGCAGGAAAAGCCGTTTCAAGCGGATCACCCAATGGTTCTGGAACCATGCGAACAATCCCGTCGCGCCGACAAGAAAGGAAAGGAGATATCATATTTATGGACGCGAGTTCTAAGCCGGCGGTGGACTTTGTCAATCACCCGCCGCATTACCAGACCAAGAATGGTCTGGAAACGATCGATGTGATCGAGGCTTTCACAGAGGATCTGACCGGGGCTGAAGCGACCAATACCGGCAACGTCATCAAGTATATTTGCCGGTGGAAGCACAAGAACGGTCTGGAAGACTTAAAGAAGGCCCGCTGGTATCTCGATCGGCTGATTTCTCATGTGGAGAAGCATATCAGGGTTGACAGCCAGTCTGCCTGCTGTGCGAGTTCTTCCGCATCTGATGCTACGGTAACGACCGCACACAACTAAGGAGGGATTCTAATGAAATTCGACATCAAGAATACGGTCAATTCCTGCAAATTGGCCGTGAGCAAGCACAGCCCGGAAATCCTGGTGGTAACCGGCATCGTGGGTGTGGTCACCAGCGCTGTTATGGCCTGCAAGGAAACGCGCAGGCTGGACCCGGTGTTGGAGGCGCATAAGCAGAACGCTGAAGCTGTTCACAAGAAGTATGCGCAGAATCCGGACGAACGCGCTGAAAAGCGTGAATTGACCGGCGTATATTTGAAGACTGGTCTGGGCTTTGTGAAGCTGTATGGGCCTTCGGTGACGCTGGGCGCTCTGTCCATCACTGGCATTCTGGCCAGCAATAACATTCTGCGCAAGCGCAATATGGCGCTGGCTGCGGCCTATGCGACCATCGATGCGAGCTTCAAGCAGTATCGCGGCCGTGTGATCGAGCGGTTTGGCGAACAGGCTGATAAGGAACTCAGGCTCGGCGCTCATCAGGAAAAGATCGAAGTGACTGAGACGGATGAGAACGGCAAGGAGAAGAAGGTCAAGAAGAATGCCACGGTTGTGGACAATCCGATGCCTTCCGATTATGCCCGATATTTTGCCTATCCTGAGGCTCGGGCTGCCGAACCCAATGCGGACTACAATGCGTTCTTCCTCAAGGCACAGCAGGAACTGGCGAATCATATGCTTCGGGCGAATGGTTTCCTGTTCCTGAATGAGGTCTATGAGATGCTGGGCATCGAGAAGAGCAGGGCTGGTCAGGCGGTCGGCTGGGTGTATGATAAGAACCGCGAAGACCACGGCGACAACTGGGTGGATTTCGGCATCCAGGAGGTATACCGTAAGCGGAGCGACAAGCCTGGTGACTATGAGAAGGTCTTCCTGCTGGACTTCAACGTGGATGGTCCCATCATGGACCATGCCGAGGACAAGGGGCTCATTACTCAGTAATGGGCTCCTTCTTTTATATTTTTGGGAGGAGGTGCAACCGTGGAAACCGCTTTGAAGGCCGCTACCTGTATCATGTTTGCGGCAATGGCCGGCGTCTGCCTGATCGGCGGCGTCGCTGTACTCACCAAACCCAAAAAGAAGAGAGGTTGATTTAATGGACTTTTTGGACGCCTTTATATTTTCCCTGGACAACATGCTGGATACCAAGCGGAAACGCCATATCATTGGCGGAATCCTTCTGAGCGCATCCGCGCTGTTCGGGGGATTGGCTGTAACTGTCTTTACGATCAAGAATGAATAAAGGAGGGAGCGCCACTGCGGCGCGTTGATTATGATCGGTGCTATTATTCTGACGTTTGTGATTACCGCCCTTTCCATGCTGGTGCTGTTTCTGTTGGATGACAAGAAGAAGCAGGCCCGCCACAATGACTATATTCTCAAGGAAAATGACGGTCTTCGTCGTCAGATTTCCGATTATCACCAGAACGACCAGCGTCGCAGGGAGCGATCCGCCTATGACAGAGGGCTGTATGACGGTCGAGCGACTGACACATATTACCGGCAATGCCTGAAGAAATTTACAAGCCGAGAGCAGACCGATGTCATATTGAATGGAGAAAGTGAGGAATGAACTTTATGAATAACAAACTTGTAGGTTTTCTGTCTTTCACGGTCGGTGGCGTCGTCGGTTTCGTGGCCGCTGACAAGATCATGAAGCAGAAGTATGAGCAGCTGGTGCAGGACGAGATCGATTCCGTCAAGGCGGCTTTCCGCAAAGAGCATCCGCTGCCGGAAAAGAAGCCTCCCAAGCCCACGGAGCAGGAACGCAAGACGTACAGCCAGTACACTGCCAGGCTGGGCTATACGGAGGAAGAAAAGCCCGCGCCGATCCAGGCGCCCCATGTGATCTCGCCTGAGGAATTCGGCGACCAGGATGGTTACGACGAAATCAGCCTGACCTATTACGCGGACGGGACGGTTACAGACGACAACGACCGCGCCATGGATGAGGATGAGATCGAAGAAACCATCGGCAAGGACAGCCTGACTCACTTCGGTGAGTATGAGGATGACAGTGTGTTCGTGCGCAATGATCGACTCAAGGTTGATTATGAGATCCTGATGGATCAGCGCACTTATGCTGATATTCTTCGGGAGAAACCCTATCTGGCAAAATAACAGGAGTGTGAATGATATTTGGCGATCCGAGTGAAAGGAGTGAGGCCGGAAGGTAACCGGGACAGAATCCTGAACGAATACTTTGAATGGATGATCCGGCTCGTGTGCGACGGGAAGTATTCAAGAGGATTGTCCTGGAGGCAACTCTTCCGTCTGCTTCACGAGACGGAGTTCATTTATATTCTGGAGATGGATGGCAACCGGGCCGACGACGGCATTGATCTTCGGTATCGGTTCGCCTTCGACTCCGGTTATAACGAGCGAACCATCGACGAGGTCATGAGCGGCGAGCCGTGCAGCATCCTCGAAATGATGGTCGCGCTGGCGCAGCGCTGTGAAGAGCATATTACGGACGACCCCGACAGCGGGAATCGGACCGGCAAATGGTTCTTCGAGATGATCGAAAGTCTTGGATTGCTGGATATGGATGACGGCCACTTCGAGAAGGTCATCGCGGCTGATATTCTCGATCGCTTTATGCGAAGAGAATACCGGCCCGATGGCCGAGGCGGGCTGTTCACCATATCTGACAGCGAGCACGACATGCGCGAAGCCGAAATCTGGTATCAAATGATGTGGTATCTGAACGAGAACATCTATGGAAGGAGAAAATGAAATGGACAGATTGGCGGTTGTGAATCTGAACGATTTATATTTGACCAGAACCGACGCGAACAAGGCGCTCAGAAAGGTCTACCGGAACTTTGGAAGGGTGAAGGGCAGCATCTTCTGCTTTGCCGCAAGTCTCGGAATCCTGTATGTTCTGGTCTACGACCTGATGAAGCACGTGGATGCCCTGGAGGATCGTGTAAAAACGAATGAAACGGCGGGATAAGCAATGATCGATTTTCTGATGATTTCTACCCGCTCGACCAAGCGCGGGATCATTGAGATTTACCCAAAGTTCATCATCAGAAATCCAAGCCAGCATCTGATGATTCGCGGCGGGGATTTCTACGCGATTTGGGTAGAGGAAAAAGGCCTGTGGTCTACCAGTGAGCAGGATGCGGTGGATATCATCGATGGAGAGCTGGATAAGTACGCCAAGGAGAATGCTTCGCGCTTCGAGACTGGATACAAGGTGCTGCATCTGTGGGACGCCGAAAGCGGCATGATCGATGTGTGGCACAAGTATTGCCAGCGTCAGATGCGTGACTCCTTCCATATGTTGGATGAAAAGCTGATATTCTCCAATACCAAAACAGACCGAAAGGACTACGCCTCCAAGCGCCTGCCCTATCCTCTGGAAAAGGGCGATACCAGCGCATGGGACAAGCTGCTTTCGGTCTTATATTCTCCTTCCGAACGCAGGAAGATCGAATGGGCGATCGGCAGCATCGTATCCGGTGACAGCCGGAAGCTGCAAAAGTTCATGGTTTTCTATGGTGCGGCAGGAACCGGCAAATCCACGATCATTGGTATTATCGAGCAACTATTTGAGGGTTATACGGCGACCTTCGACAGCAAGGCGCTTGGCCAGAGCAGCAATGCCTTTGCCCTGGAACCCTTCAAGAAGAACCCACTGGTAGCCATCGAGCATGACGGCGATCTGAGCAGGATCGAGGACAACACCCGGATCAACAGCCTGGTCTCCCATGAACGGATGAGCGTGAACGAAAAGTTCTCCAAGATGTATGAGAACAACTTCAAATGCTTTCTGTTCATGGGCACGAACCGGCCGGTGAAGATCACGGATGCCAAGAGCGGCCTGCTGAGACGACTAATTGACGTATCACCCACCGGCGAGAAATTGCGGCCGAGCGAGTACAAGCAGCTGATGAAGCAAATCAGCTTTGAGCTTGGCGCCATCGCGCAGCATTGCATGGATGTGTATCTCGAAGAGCCGGATGCGTACGACGATTATATTCCGCTGAACATGCTCAGCGCTTCCAATGACTTTTACAACTTTGTGCTGGACAGCTGGGCGATATTCAACAAGGAAGATGAGACCACGCTGAAAGCCGCATGGACGATGTATAAAGCCTATTGTGAAGATGCGAAGGTGGCTTATCCATATTCTCAACGCGCCTTTAAGGAGGAATTGAAGAACTACTTCAGAGACTATAAAGAACGCGAGATCCTGGCTGACGGAACGCGGGTGCGGAGCTACTATAAGGGCTTCCGAAACGAGAAATTCGAGGAGGAGAAGCCTGAGAAAAAAGAAGAAGCGCCAAAACCGGCGATTGAGCTCATTCAGCAGCCATCTATATTTGACAGCGAGTATGCGGACTGTCCTGCGCAGTATGCCAACGACGCCGGAACCCCTTCAAGAAAGTGGGAGAACGTGAAGACACTGCTTCGCGACCTGGACACCAGCAAACCGCACTATGTCAAAACTCCGGAACAGTTGATCGTGATCGACTTTGATATTCTGGGGCCGGACGGCGAAAAGAGCTTTGAGCGAAATCTGGAGGAAGCCAGCAAATGGCCGCCCACCTATGCAGAAGTGAGCAAGAGCGGGAAGGCCATCCATCTGCATTATATTTACGATGGCGATGTGAGCCAACTCTCAAGGATCTATGCGGATCACATTGAGATCAAGGTTTTTAACGGCAACAGCAGCTTACGGAGGAAACTCTCGCTGTGCAACAAGCTGCCAATCGCCCATCTTTCATCCGGACTGCCCTTGAAGGAGGCGAAGAAAATAGTCAACTTCGATTCTGTTCAAAGTGAAAAGGGCCTGCGAACTTTGATTAAGAGAAACTTGAATAAGGAAATTCATGCAGGCACGAAGCCGAGCATCGACTTCATCTACAAGATCCTTGAGGATGCCTACAAGGATGACAAGCTGAGCTATGACGTGAGCGACATGCGCAACGCGGTCCTGGCATTCGCGGCACACAGCACCCATCAGGCGGATTACTGCATCAAACTGGTGAACAAGATGCAGTTCAAGTCGAAAGACAAAGAGGGGGCGCCTGATATTCCCAGCGAAGCGCCAATCGTGTTCTACGATGTGGAGGTCTTCCCGAACCTGTTCCTCATCAACTGGAAGCTGCAAGGTGAAGGCAAGCCGGTTGTGCGAATGATCAACCCGAAGCCCGCCGAGGTGGAGGAATTGATGCGCTACAGGCTGATTGGTTTCAACTGCCGACGGTACGACAATCATATTCTCTGGGGTCGTTTGATGGGTTACAGCAATATGCAGCTGTATAACCTGAGCCAGCGAATCGTGAACGGCAACAGTAAGCGAAACGACGCATTCTTTGGCGAAGCCTACAATGTGAGTTATACCGATGTGTATGATTTTGCGTCCGCCGGCAACAAGAAGAGCTTGAAGAAGTTCGAGATCGAACTTGGCATTCACCATCAGGAGCTTGGGCTGCCATGGGATAAGCCTGTTCCGGAAGAACTTTGGCCGAAGGTTGCTGAGTATTGCGACAATGACGTGATCGCCACTGAGGCGGTGTTCAATCATCTGAGCGCGGACTGGACGGCAAGGCAGATTCTGGCGGACATCGCGGGTTTGACCGTGAATGACACGACGAATCAGCTGACCACTCGAATCATATTTGACCAGGTGCGCAAGCCGCAGGCGGAATTCAACTACCGTGATCTGAGCCAGCCGGTGCACGAGCTGAAGCAGGAGGTGTATAAGTTCCTATTGGAGGCGACGCCGGAGATGATGGAAGTGAAGCATGGCGATGACGAGAGTCTGCTGCCATATTTTCCGGGGTACACCTTTGAGAAAGGCATATCCACCTATCGCGGCGAGGAAGTCGGAGAAGGCGGTTACGTCTACGCAGAGCCGGGTATGTACGGTAATGTGGCGCTGCTGGACATCGCGTCCATGCACCCGCACAGCGTGATCGCCGAGTGCCTGTTCGGCCCCACCTTCACGAGACGGTTCAAGGAAATCGTGGACGGACGTGTGAGCATCAAGCATAAGGCCTGGGACGAGGTCAATCATATTCTGGACGGCAAGCTGGCGCCTTACATCAAGAAGGTGCAGAGCGGCGAGATGACCGCCAAGGAGCTGGCGAATGCTCTGAAGACAGCCATCAACTCCGTGTACGGATTGACCAGCGCGGCCTTTGATAACGCCTTCCGCGACCCGAGAAACAAGGACAACATCGTGGCCAAGCGCGGCGCCCTGTTTATGGTGAACCTGAAGAACGAGGTGCAGAAACGCGGCTTCAAGGTGGCCCACATCAAGACGGACTCTATCAAGATCCCCGAAGCGGACATAGACATCATCAACTTTGTGATGGAATACGGCAAGCGTTATGGCTATACCTTTGAGCATGAGGCGACTTATGACAAGATGTGCCTGGTGAACAACGCCGTATATATTGCAAGGTACGACGACGCCGACAACTGCATGGCCAAGTATGGCTATGTGCCGGGCGACGTGAAGGATCATCCGCTGGCGTGGACGGCGACTGGCAAGCAGTTCCAGGTGCCGTATGTCTTCAAGACCCTGTTCAGCCGGGAGCCCATTCAGTTCAAGGACATGTGCGAGACCTTCTCGGTCAGCGGCGCATTATATTTGGACATGAATGAGCAGCTACCGGATGTTGAGCCGGAGGAGAAGGCATTCCAGAAGGCGCTGAAGGAAGCCGGTCTGAAGTTTGAGGACTGGCAGGACCTGAAGGCTGACGCCCAGCGCTCGACGCTGGATATTCAGACCGAGCGGACCCTGAGAGATCTGGAAGGCCAGATTGCCTGCGGTCATGACTACCACTTCGTAGGAAAGGTTGGCGAGTTCACGCCCATCAAAGCCGGCTGCGGAGGCGGACTGCTGATGCGGGAAGCCGGAGGCAAATATTCGGCTGCAAGCGGGACCACCGGTTTCCGCTGGATGGAAAGTGAGATGGTGACGGCGCTTGGGCGAGAAGCCGACATTGACCGCGGTTACTACGATAAGCTGGTGAACGACGCCATTGAAACCATCAGCCAGTATGGTGACTTTGAATGGTTCCAGAGCGATGACCGCTTTGATGTTCCTCCGGAAGGTGATGCGCATGACGGAGTGTAACTGGTATATTCTGAAACCGGATCGGTCAAAGTATTACTCGAATAAGAAACGACAGTTCACCATCACCAACAATGGGACCGGACGGAATTATATTCTGGATGCCGATCCCTGGACGACCTTGGACCTGGCATGGGCGAGCGAGAAATGCTGGTTTATGCCAGGTTCTTCTGTTACTATCACGGATGACTTGGGAAATTCAAAAACTTTCATAAAGGAGAAATGACTTATGATCGGACGTACGATCGCTGTTGATGACACCCGTTTTATCTTTGCTACCAACTTTTCTGGCGACCCTTCCAAGGATCGCTTTGCCGACTCCCGCCGCAAGGCCAATTTGCTGATCCCCGATCCCGAACAGGCGAAGGATCTGATCAAGGCCGGCTTCAAGGTGCGTGAGACCCGTCCGAGGCCCGATGACGATCCGAACGAGTTCGTTCCGGAATACTTCGTGACGGTGCTGTTGAAGTACCGCAACCGCGCCGGCCAGCCGGTGAAGTATCCGCCCAAAGTATATTTGGTGAGCGGCAACAATGAGCCAGTGCTGCTGGATGAGGACAGCGTATCCTGCATCGACAGCATGCGGGTGAAGAACGTGAATGTCATCCTGAACCCGTATGAGTACGATCCCGTGAACAACGGCCTGAGCCTGTATATCCGCACGATGTACGTGGAGCAGGATCTGGATGACGATCCCTATGCGGCTCGGTATCGTTCCCGTCAGGAGGACTACGAGGAAGAGCCCTTTTAAGAAACCCCAACAGAAAGCAGGAATGGAAATGGCAAACATCAATTTGTATGCGCATCAGCTGGACGCCATTAAGCGGATGAAGAACGGCTGCGTGGTTTGCGGCGGCGTGGGCAGTGGTAAAAGCCTGACAGCGATCAGCTACTACTACCTCGTTAATGGCGGTGAGATCGGATGCCTGCAAGGCGAGGATTATATTCCCATGGATGACCCGCCGATGGACCTGTACATCATCACCACGGCCAGAAAGCGGGATACCTTTGAATGGGAAAAAGAGCTTGCTCCATTCCTGCTTTCAACTTCAAAAGAAACCAACCTCTACTGCAACAAGGTTGTGGTGGACAGTTGGAACAACGTTCAGAAATACGTGGAGGCGAAGAACGCCTTCTTTATATTTGACGAACAGCGTGTGGTTGGGAATGGCGTATGGGTGAAAAGCTTCCTGAAGATTGTGAAGCGCAATCAATGGATTCTGCTGTCGGCAACCCCAGGGGATACCTGGAGTGACTATATCCCCCTGTTCATCGCCAACGGGTTCTATAAGAATCGCACGCAGTTCAGCCGTGAGCACATTGTATATTCTCACTTTACCAAGTTCCCGAAGATCGAGCGGTATCTTGGCGAGCAGCATCTGGAACGGCTGCGGGATGCCATCCTGATCGACATGGATTTCAAACGCCCGACGGAAGCGCATCACGAGGACGTGTACGTGCAATACGACGTATCGCTGTACAAGGACCTGATGCGTTCCCGTTGGGATATTTGGAAGAACGAGCCGATTGAGAACGCCAGTGGGTTATGCTACTGTCTGCGGCGCGTAGTCAATCAGGACGACAGCCGTCAGCGCATGGTGCTGGAGATCGCCGAGAACCATCCCAGAATGATTATATTTTACAGCTTCGATTATGAGCTGGAGATCCTTAAGAATCTTGGATGGGCTGCCGGAACGGAAATGGCGGAGTGGAACGGCCATAAGCACGAGCCGATTCCCAAAGCCGAACGGTGGGTATATTTTGTGAATTACGGAGCCGGGTCGGAAGGATGGAACTGTACAGAGACGGACACCATCCTTTTCTATTCCCAAAACTACAGCTACAAGGTCATGGTGCAGGCAAGTGGACGGATCGACCGTCTGAACACGCCGTTCCATGATCTTTACTATTATCATCTGAAAAGCCGCAGCGGCATCGATCTGGCGATCAGCCGGGCTTTGAAGGATAAGAAAACGTTCAATGAAAGCCGCTTTGTGAAGTGGTGACCTGAAAGGAGAAAATGAAGATGGATAATCAGAGAACCCGTGAAGAGCAGTTCGAGGAAAAGATGCGCAAGCTGGAACGGATCGGCCTGTGTGTGCTGGCCGGAGCTTCGGTGATCGCCGCGGTCTACTGCCATCGGCAGATGAAGAAGACTGTGAAGCTTGTGAGCAAGGCGGCGGAGGGCGTTGCCGAGCTGACTGTGGTGGACATTCAGCACGATATCGTGGACATGGCGATCAATAACGCCGCCAATCGTGAAGTTGGCCGTGTGGTGAACCGGGCCGTGCACAATGTGGAGGACGAGATGATCCACCAGACCCAAAAGTACGTCCGGGACGCGGTGAAGGAGAGCTATGGCAAGCTGAGCAAGACTGTGTCCGACGCCATCGCCAGGGAAGCAGCCAAGGTGGACAGCAACCAGATCATGGAAGATGCCACCGAAAAGGCGAAGGAGATGCTGCTGGAGCGGTTCGACGGAAAGCTGGATGGGCTCATGAGCGACTATCAGCGGAATCTGGACAACGTGGGCAAGATCTACCAGTCCATCGCCTCTTCCATGGCGGATAAAGCGGGTAAGGACGTTACCCTGAAGCTGGGGTGATTATTATGACGTACAGAGAACAGGTCATGGAAACCACTAAACTCGCGTGTCAGGATATCATCGACCGGATCGAGGAGCTGGTTCCGGATACAGAAGGCGTAATCTCCACTGAGATTAACATTCGTATTCCGACGATGACGGATAAGGCCGATTCCATTCCGACCTGCGAGATCCACACGGAAGTCTATCCAAAGATGCGGACCGTCGAAAAAATTATCGAGGTGATTTCCGATGTATGAGAGTAACCTTTGGGCGCCTCAGGGCTGGCAATGCCCGATCTGCAAGCGTGTATATTCTCCGACTACGCCGATGTGCTATAGTTGCGGGAATCAACAGACCATTACAATGGATCATGTAACAGTTCCGATGATGAAGGAGGATAACCGCAATGAACCAAGTTCCAGTTGCCTCGACGGAAGTGCTTTTAGTGAGCTTCGACCTGACGCACGGCAAGAAGAATCGTCTGTGTATTGTGGGAAAGAAGGATGGCGACAAGGGAGCGATCACGATCGTGAATGCCTTTGAAGGCCAGGATGCCGAGGATATTTTCAAACTGCTGTCTACAGCAGACCACGAGAAAAAGTCATGGATCGAAGACCATGGACATTATCGTTGCCCATACTGCAATTCCGAATTCGATGATGATTTGCCTTATGCGTGCAGAACACCTGATTTCCACATGCCGAAATATTGTCCGGATTGTGGAAAACTAATCTTGATGAACCAGGAGGAAAAAGAAAAATGAAGATCGGTATTAACATTACTAAACCGCTGATGCCCGGCCAGTATATTCTGGAAGTCGATCCTGCCAGAAGCGTTGGGATCGAACGGGTGATTTTCAATGCGCCGGCGACCATCGTGATTTGGAAAGACGGCTCCAAAACGGTGGTGAAGTGCGCCAAGGAAGACTTTGACCCCGAGAAGGGTCTGGCTATGGCGATTGCCAAGAAGGCGCTTGGCAACAAAGGCTCCTACTACAGCGTGTTCAAGAAGTGGCTGCCGGATATTTCTGGTGAGGACATGGATGGTAACAAGGAGCTGTGCGAGCAGCTGAAGCTGGATCTGGATAACAATCCGATCAAGAAGGCATTCAGTGACTTCGCCAATAACGTAAATGATTTTGCCAAGCGCTTCCGCAAGGACAATGAGGAGAATGTGAAATGAGCTTTCAGTATGACGATTACCTGAAGGGTCATATTTCCGCAGTCCAGAAAGCGGCTGATTGGATCGTTCTTCACTGCCAGGACATGATCCACAAGGTGGATGAGTACAAGCTGCGGTGCCATATTTCCATGCATGATAACAGCAAGCTGTCTCCCGAAGAGTATGACGCTTATGACGCATATTTCTATGGTGGCAACAAATCCCACAAGGTTGTTACTGACTTCAATTATGCGTGGCTGCATCATATTCACTGCAATCCGCATCACTGGCAGTATTGGATTCTGGTGCACGATGATGAGCCGGAGGAGATCCTGGAAATGCCGCTTGAGTATGTGATCGAAATGATCGCCGACTGGTGGAGTTTCAGTTTCCGCAGCGGCAATCTTCGTGAGATCTTCGGCTGGTATGACAAGCATAAGGAGATGAAGCTCCATCCCAAGACCAGGAAACTCGTCGAGGATATTCTGGCGAGGATCAAGGTGGAGCTGGATAAGGAGGAAGCCGATGAGAAGGGATAACGGCGCGGCTGGCGGAATGACTCTGAGCGGAACGCTGGCCGTTATATTTATCGTGCTCAAGCTCGTTGGTGTGATCCATTGGTCATGGCTGTGGGTGCTGTGCCCGATCTGGCTGCCCACTGCGGTATTGGCCGCGGTCATGCTGTGGATTGTCATTAAGTATAAGTGACTGTCCTGAAAGGAGAAAAATGAAGAATGAGTATGTCTGAATGGGCAAAACGCGAAGTCGAGATTGCCTGCCAGAGAGAAGCTCCGGATCGAAAAGACGGAGAATGGGATTATGGCTGCGCTTGCTATGAAAGTGCGCTGAAAGCATATTTGTGTCTGATGGAGGACGGACACAGCGGATTTTCATTCGGTATGACCAGACAGATCCTGAACCGCCTGATTGAGGGCAAGCCGCTGACACCGATCGATGATATTCCAGAGAACTGGAACTTCATCTATGAAGACAGCGAGGACGGCTCAAAGCAGTATCAATGCCGCAGAATGTCGAGTCTTTTCAAGTATATTTACCCGGATGGACATGTGAGATATTCCGATGTCGAGCGTTATTACTGCATCGATGCGGACGCTCCACATATTTCTTACACGGGAGGTGGAGCTTCGGATATTCTGGATAACTTGTTTCCCATTACATTCCCCTACAATCCTCCGAGCGGTAAATATAAAATCACTACAAGAGAGTATCTGACCGACAGAGCCAACGGTGATTTTGACACCAAAGCATTCTTGCAGATTACAACTCCGGATGGTCAGATCGTAGAAGTCAATCGATATTTCGGGGAAGTCGACGGTAAATGGCAGGAACTCGACAAGACAAGCTTCGACAAGCGCGTAGGCATGCATCAGAAACGCGAATACATGGAACTTTACGCCGAGGAAATCAAAGAAGTAGGCGAAGAAGCCTTTATCAAAAGTCTGAGAGGAGAAAAATGATGGAAATCAATGCCGAAATGAACAAAGTTTTTGGCCAAGAGATGGCAAAACTATTTGCGGCGACAATCTCTGAAGAAGAGCTTCAACAGAAGGCGCAAGAAGTGTGGGGTAAACTCAATCTTCATGACAACTCCTGGGGAAGCCGAAAGGAATCTGAGATCGAACGTGCTATAAAAGAAGAAATTCTGAAGAGGCTATATCAGAAAATCGAAGCAATTCTGAAAGAGCCCATTGCAGATGAGATTCTTGAGAAGAAAGCTCGTGAGATGGTTGAAGCCGCAAGAAAAATCGGTGAGGAAGCGATCATTCGAGATATGGCATCACATATGGTCAATAATGCTCTTTCCATATACGGTCGCAACGAAGCCATCGTCAATGATATTCTTCATCAGATAAATGTTCAATCGGAACATGTTCGGAGTTACTGATTTTGTTCTGAAAGGAGAAAAATGATGGATTTCAAGGTGACAGGAGGAACCCATCATGTTCAGACTGATTCAAACAAGCGACACCAGGGGTGACTGTACTGCGAGCTATGATGTCCAGCTGGATAAAGAGTACACCGTAAAGGAGTTTCTGGAGACGGTCCTGACGCAGAAGGCCGACGAATGGGGCGGCATCTACTTCATGGTTCGCTCCAAGAAACTCTTCTGGCAGAACCCGAGCTGCGAATACAAAAACGGCAACCGGGTCGGACCTGCCTGGGCAAGTATTCTGACGCGCTATGGCGGCAGAAGGATTGTCCGGGCATGTTCCGATGGCGGGTGGACACGGATGGATTACTATATCTGGCTGGACGAAAAGCCGAAGGAAGCAGCTAAACCCAGAGAGGAGCAGAAAATGAAGAATGAACTGCCGACAACTGATTGTCTGTTAGTTGTCAAGGTTCCATATTTCCTGAAACAGGAGCGAAGGCAATCGCTTTGGGAGCAACTTCTCAAGATGAAAGAATCTGGAGTTGTTGTTCTCGATGCGTCCACACAGGTTGTGGTGGTTCCTAAAGACATTGAAGTCCGTATGGAAGCATCCGAAGGCGATAGCGATAAGCTATATTCGGATGCCCTTAATGCTTTTAGGAGGTATGCTTCGCCCAACGAAATCGAGAAAAATGAAAATTCGGAGGATAAAGAGGGACCTGACACATGAACGAACTCATCTTTGGCCAGACGGTCAAGAAGATATGCGATGATATCAATCATTCCAACGCAAAGGACTGCAACCTGAAGCGCGAGAACGGCAACATCAACGGCGATACCCCTATGGGGGCGATGCTCCAGCAGGGTGCTAACACCGCCAAGGAATACTATCTGGAAACCATGATCGATCCGGAGATCGCCAACCTGCACCGCAAGGGCTGGATTCATATTCACGATCTGGACTTCTACGGCTGGACCACCACCTGCACGCAGATTGAACTGCGAAAGCTGTTCAAGGGCGGCTTCAACACCGGGCACGGGCATCTGCGTGAGCCGAAGAGCATCGGCAGTTATGCGGCCCTGGCGGCAATCGCTATCCAGAGCAATCAGAACGACCAGCACGGCGGACAGAGCATTGTGGATTTCGACTATGCTATGGCGGACGGCGTGCGGCTGACATATCAGCGATATTTGCGGGAAGCATTTGAGATCCAGTCTGATCTGCTGAACAACGCGGAAATGAAGTACGATACTGATCTGAGATGGCGCGAGGAATACGCCATGAAGAAGACCGTCCGCGATACCTATCAGGCAATGGAAGGTCTGATCCACAACCTGAACACCATGCACAGCCGGGCTGGGGCGCAGGTGCCGTTCAGCAGCATCAACTACGGCATGGACACCTCCTGGGAAGGACGACTTGCCATGGAGCAGCTGTTGTTGGCAACCGAGGCGGGGCTTGGCAACGGCGAAACCCCCATCTTCCCGATTCAGATCTTCCGCGTGAAGGAAGGCGTGAACTACAACCCCGAGGACCCGAACTATGACCTGTTCAAGCTGGCAATGAGGGTAAGCGCAAAGCGGCTGTTCCCGAACTTCAGTTTTATCGACGCGCCGTTCAACCTGAAATACTACAAGCCCGGCCATCCAGAAACCGAGGTGGGTTATATGGGCTGCCGGACCCGTGTGATGGGGAACGTCTGCGGACCCGAGGTCGCTCCCGGGCGCGGCAACCTGAGTTTCACATCCATCAACCTCCCCAGACTGGCCCTTGAGTCGGATCATGACACGAGGGTCTTTTTTATTCACCTGAACGGCATTCTGCATAAGGTGATGAAGCAGCTTCTCCAGCGCTATCTGGTGCAGGCGGAGCGGACTGTTCGTAACTTTCCCTTCCTGATGGGCGAAGGCGTGTGGATGGATTCGGATAAGCTGGGTCCGGACGATTGTGTGGTGGAGGTGCTGCGGCACGGTACGCTGTCCATCGGATTTATAGGTCTGGCGGAAACCCTCAAGGCACTGATCGGCAAACATCATGGCGAGAGCGAGGAAGCTCAGAAGCTGGGTCTGGAGATCGTGCAGTATATTCGCAACTTCTGCGACGAGCAGAGCGAAGAGCTTGGACTGAATGTGACCTGCCTGGCTACGCCCGCTGAGAGCTTGTCGGGACGGTTTGTGCGAATGGATAAGAAGTTCTATGGCGAGATCGAGGGCATTACGGACAAGGACTACTACACTAACAGCTTCCATGTGCCGGTGTACTTCCCCATCTCCGCGGCCCGCAAGATCGAGTTGGAGGCGCCTTATCACGCGCTGACGAACGCCGGGCATATTTCCTACGTGGAAATGGACGGCGACCCCACAAAGAACCTGGAGGCCTTTGAGGCTATTATCCGCCACATGAAGGAATGTGGCATCGGCTATGGCAGCATCAACCATCCGGTGGATCGTGACCCCGTGTGCGGCTATAACGGCATCATTGGCGACGTGTGTCCGCACTGTGGAAGACGGCATACCTGGAAGGAAACCGAGAAGATCGCTCGTCCCAAGGGTGATGAGCTGGAAAACGTGAAGGAGGATATTCCGAATGAAGATTGAGGTCAAGGGCGGCGAAATCAGCACCAAGGAGCTTCTGTGGTATCAGGAGCATGGACAGGAGAAGTTCGGTACGGCGCTGGACTCGATGGAGATCACGATTCTGGACGATGACACCGCTGAGGTGAAGTATAACCTAATTGGTCAGCCGTTCGAGCGCATTCGTCGCATCACCGGCTATCTGGTGGGCACGATGGACCGCTGGAATAACGCCAAGCAGGCGGAGGAAAGGGACAGGGTGAAGCACGATGTGTGAACCGGCGATGGAGATCAAACGCGATAAGCGCGGCTTCTATACGCTGTATATTGACGGCGTATTTGAGGGCAACTACGATTCCTACACCGAAGCAGCTCACGCCTATGAGCAGATCGAATGGGGCGAAGCTTTGATTAAGGAATTGGTGAGCGCATGAGCATCTGGCAGAAACTGTCTCAGGCATGTGTGATCGCCCTGATCCTGATCGCCGCTTGGGTGGCGTATCAGATCTATGCTGTTGGCCAGGCCTGGGTTTGGATCATCGCGTACTGGATTGTACTGACGATGAAAAACCTGTGCGACTTCCTGGCGATTAAGAAGAAATGATATTTGAGGAGGGTTTGCGGAAATCGCATTCCCTCTTCTTTTTCTGGCGAAAGGAGATAAATATGGATATTCTGATTCACTTTCTAACGACCGTAGCGGGAAGCTTTGTGGGGATCATTCTGGCTTCCTGGGTCGTGGACCGTTTCCACAACTGGCAGAGCAGAAGGAGGCATTAAGCGATGAATTTCAGAGTTTACGGATTCGAGCTGAATTCCTATGTGGACGGACCCGGCGTGCGGATGGCGATATTCTTCCAGGGCTGCCTGCATAAGTGCGATGGCTGCCACAACCCCGGTTCCTGGCCCATGTATGGCGGCGATAAGATCGATACGGACGTGTTCAAGAAGGCGATGGCCGGGGATGCGCTGCTGACGGGTATTACCTTGAGCGGCGGTGAGCCGTTCTTGCAGCCGGTGGCGGCGCTGGATCTGGCCAGATTCGCCCATTCGAGGAAGCTGAACGTGTGGTGCTACACGGGCTACACCTTCGAGCAGATCATGGAATGGGAGGACAACCGCAAGACTCTGCTCAAAGAGATCGACGTGCTGGTGGACGGGCCGTTCGAGAAGGACAAGATGTCGCTGGATATTCCATGGCGCGGCAGCAGTAATCAGCGGTTGATTGACGTGAAGAAATCTTTGGAGAAAGGCGAGGTGGTCCTGTATGACGGAGCCGACACCCAAGGAAGTCAGGTTTGACCTGTACTGCAAGAAGTGCGAGCATGAAAAGCTCGATGACGCCGAAGATCCTTGCAATACCTGCCTGGAGCAGTGCTGGAATGAAGGAACTGACCAACCGATCAATTATAAGGAGAAAGAAAAATGACACCGAACAAGTATCAGAAGGAAGCTTTGAGAACTGAAAGCCCGATTCCGTGGATGCGCGCCAATGACAGCACGTTCCGTCTGTTGCAGGGCCTGATGGGCCTCAATGGCGAGGCGGGTGAAGCGATCGATATTCTCAAGAAGCATCTGTTCCAGGGCCACGATCTCGACCGGGAGCACCTGGCGAAGGAGCTGGGAGACGTGGCGTGGTATCTCGCGGTCAGTGCGGATGCGCTGGGTTATTCGCTGGAGCAAATCCTTCAGATGAACATCGACAAGCTGCGTGCGAGGTATCCGGACGGGTTCGAGGCGGAACGGAGTGTGAACCGGGAAGATGGTGACATGTGAAACCATGTATGAGTTCTGGCGTCCCGTTCGCGGTCATGAGAATTATGAAGTGAGCAACCTGGGTCAGGTTCGTCGAAGGAAGGATCGGAAGTTGCTGCGGCAATCAGCCAATCGTGATGGCGGATATTTGAGAGTTGCGCTGGACAGACAAAAATTCTGTGTCCATCGTTTGGTGGCTGAGGCCTTTTTCGATAGCGATCCTGGCAAACCGGTTACGCACGCCGACGGCAACAAACAGAATAATATGCTGCCAAATCTGGTCTATGAGGTGCCACAAACGAGTGACACAAACGAAAATTCGTGGCCAAATTTGACCTGACAAAACCGGGCTTTGCCCACTTTTATTTGGGCTTTTGAGAAATTGGAGGTGCCACAAATCGCAAAATGGCCAGAAAAAGTGGGCAAAAGCCCAAGTTTGGAAGGCAAAAGTGGGCAAATGTGGCACCATTGTGGCACCTCAAAAAGGCCCAAAATCAGTCGAAAATCGGGTAAAAATGGCATTTTTTGGCCACTTTTGAGCATTTTTGGCCGAAAAGGTGCCACAAATTCAGCCTCTTTGCCCACTTGCCCACTTTTATTTTCTAATTCTATAAAAATTAAAAAATTAAATATTATATATAATAGAGCGGAAAAAGTGGGCAAATGGGCAGAAAATGTGGCACCTCTCAATTTGTGGCACTTATCACCCATTCAAAGGAGGAATGCGATAAGACCAACTTTATATTTTCAAAGCCGCCCTGACCAAGGTTCGCTGTGGTATAATGAACTTAGCCGAACTTTGGATTGGAGGCGGTCGGATGCGGAAAGACCGAGATGAATACAACAAGATCTACAAACTGGACATGAATGAGGAATGGACCGGCGGCGCTTACGATGAAGAAGGCGAAGCCGTGTTCTGCGATATTTGCGGTGGCGAACTGAAATGGGATCAGGCAAAAGGAGAATGGCACTGTCCGGAATGTGGACAGGTTATGAGCCGAGCCGTATATTTTGATTATATTGGCGCGGAACCGCCTGGAACCGAATGTCTGACCAACTGCCGCGAAAACTATCCGTTCTGCAAGAAATACTGCGATCGATATTTGATCGACCCCCGAGACCCTATGCTGGAATAATACCCCCCCCCGCTTCTGAAAGGCTCATGCGAGACTGCATGGGCTTTTTCTTTGTCCGCGTGAAAAACATGCCCTTTTATGAAGAGAGAAGACAATATGCGCCTTCCCTCTTCTTTTGTGCTGAGAAAGGAGGGCACGGCTTTATGAAAGCGACCAAATTGGAGCGTGACTTTCAGAGAGCGTTGATCAAGGAACTGAAAGCCATGTTCGAGGGCTGCATCATCACGAAGCTGGACTCCGGACATATTCAGGGCATTCCAGATCTTCTGATTCTCTGGGGAAAGCATTGGGCAACGTTGGAGTGCAAGCAGAGCGCGACCGCTCACAGGCAGCCCAATCAGGAGTATTACGTGAAACGGATGAACAGCATGTCCTTTTCAAGATTTATATTTCCCGAGAACAAGGAGGACGTTCTGAATGAACTGGAACAGGCATTCCGAGCTGGAGGGAAGCCATGCGTTTCTAAGCGCAAGTAAGTATCACTGGATCAATTATGATTCGGATAAACTTGCCGACAGCTACAAGAGCTTTCTGGCAACGCAGAAAGGAACCGAGCTTCACGAGTTTGCTTCCCGCTGCATCGTGCTTGGACAGAAACTGCCCAAGAGCCAGAAAACGCTGAACATGTTTGTGAACGATGCAATCGGCTACAAGATGCAATCGGAACAAGTGCTGTACTATTCCGATAATTGCTATGGAACGGCCGATGCCATCGCATTCCGAAACGGTATGCTTCGGATTCATGATCTGAAAACCGGCAAGGTGCCGGCGCATATGGAACAACTGATGGTGTATGCCGCGCTGTTCTGCTTGGAATACAAGGTGAAACCGGGAGACATCAATATGGAACTCCGTCTCTATCAGAACGACGAGGTGATCTTTCATAACCCCGAACCTACTGAGATCGCGCCGATCATCGACAAGATCATCACTTTCGACAAAATCATCAATCGAATGAAGGAGGACGACTGACTATGGAATATAAAGTCATCAACACGGTTTACGAATTATATTCTCAGCGTCGTCCTGACCGGATTGACGAGCTTGCAACGATGGGCGTGCTGGAGGATATGTTCCATTCCGATGGCAGTCTGAACTGGGATTACATCAACAGCGAGATGCCGGAAGACACCTACGATGAACTGTGCCTAATGCACGTGTTCGACGAATTGGAGGACATTGAAATCGAGCTGGTTCCCGGCGAAATTTGGGAAGCCGCGTATGCTGAGGGCCTCAAACACGGGCAAATCCCGCCTCATGAGGTGCTGCATCGGGCCTACCATGATGTGTGGGAAGAAATCAACCCGGACACTGTTCTTTATCACTATGGCATGCCGAGACGGTCTGGCCGGTATCCCTGGGGTTCCGGCGAAGACCCGTACCAGCACAGCGGCGACTTCATCAGCCGTGTTCAGGAGCTGCGCAAGCAGGGAATGAGCGAAGCTGAGATCGCCAAAGCTGTTGGATTGAAGAACACGACCGAACTGAGGACCCATTATTCCAATGCCATCAACCAACGGCGTTCCGATCAGATCGCAAGAGCGCGTTCTATGCTGGCTGATGGTAAGAGCCAGGCCGAAGTGGCCCGTGAAATGGGGATCAATGAGAGTACGCTGCGCTCCCTACTGAACGAGCGTTCCGCAGCCCGCACCAATGCCGCGCAGAACACCGCCGACTTCCTGCGTCAGCAGATTCAGGAAAAGGGCATGATCGACGTTGGTACTGGTGTGGAAAGGGAACTGGGCATCAGCCGGGAAAAGCTGAACCAGGCTTTGCAGATCCTTCAGGATGAAGGCTATGAGGTCTATGGCGGCGGCGTTCCACAGGTGACCAATCCCGGCAAACAGACCAACATTAAGGTTATTTGCCCGCCCGGAACCGAGCATAAGGAGATCTATGACTTCGAGAATGTGCATACGATCACCGATTACAAGATGCGGGTGGATGAAAACGGCGAAGAACACTTTGAGCGTGGCTTTGAATATCCCGCTTCGATGGATTCCAGCCGGCTGATGATTCGTTACCGGGACGATGTCGCGCCTGATGGGCATACTGGCATCGAAAAGGACGGCACTATTGAGATTCGCCGCGGTGTGGAAGATCTGGATCTTGGCGACAGCCACTATGCGCAGGTTCGCATTCTGGTTGATGGCGATAAGTACATGAAGGGTATGGCCTTTTACAGTGATGATCTGCCGGATGGCGTGGATGTGGTGTTCAACACCAACAAAACGCCCGGACAGGATGTGCTGAAAGGCATCAAGAAAGATGATCCCAATAACCCGTTCGGTGCCCTCATCAAGGAAGAAGGCGGCCAGTACCACTATGTCGATGAGAATGGACAGGTGCAGCTGGGCCTGATCAACAAGACGAGGGCCGAAGGTGACTGGGGAGAATGGGCCGATTCGCTTCCAAGCCAGTTCCTGAGCAAGCAGAGCATGCAGCTGATCAATAAGCAGCTCAATTTGGCTTCCGCTGACAAGCAGGCCGAGTTCGATGAGATCTGTGCTCTGACCAACCCGACCGTCAAGAAGCAGCTGTTGGAAACTTTCGCCAATGATTGCGATTCCGCGGCCGTTCACTTGCAGGCGGCAGCCCTTCCGAGGCAGAAGTATCAGGTGATCCTACCCATTGCGACGATGAAGGACAATGAGGTTTATGCGCCCAACTATCAGGATGGCGAAACCGTGGCCCTGATTCGGTATCCGCATGGCGGTACTTTCGAGATTCCGATCCTGACGGTGAACAACAAGCAGCCCGATGGACGCAGGATTCTCGGGAACACACCTGAGGATGCCATCGGTATCAATGCAAATGTCGCCGCTCGTTTGTCTGGCGCTGACTTTGACGGTGATACCGTAATGGTGATTCCTTGCAATTCGCCCGGAAGCAAGGTGAAGATTACTTCCACGCCGCCTTTGAAAGGCCTGGAAGGCTTCGATCCCAAGATGAGTTATGGCTATTCCCGTGTGGAAACCGATGCCAATGGCAAGGAACACTATTACAGGGATGGTCATGAGTTCAAGCGCATGACAAAGAGCGCCACCCAGATGGAGATGGGTAAGGTATCCAACCTGATTACTGATATGACGCTGAAGGGCGCCAGTCAGGAAGAGCTAGCCCGTGCCGTGCGCCACTCCATGGTGGTCATCGATGCCGAGAAGCACAAGCTGGACTGGAAGCAGAGCGAGGTTGATAACGGGATCGCCGCCCTGAAAAAGAAGTACCAGGCCCACCCCGATGAGGATGGTACCATGCATTATGGGGCGTCCACTTTAATCAGCCGTGCCAAATCGCCTGAAGCTGTGCTGAAGCGCAAGGGAACTCCTAAAATAGACCCCCAGACTGGGGAATTGAGCTATAAGGAGGTCCGGGAAGAATATACCGACAAGCATGGAAAGAAGAAATTCAGAACTCAGGATTCGACTCAAATGGCTGAGGCAAAAGACGCCCGGAAGCTATCCTCTGGAACCCCCCAGGAAGAAGCATACGCCGACTATGCGAATCGCATGAAGGCGCTTGCAAACCAGGCCCGAAAAGAAATGGTGAACACTGGGAGGATCAAATATAGCGCAACCGCCAAGGAAACTTATCGCGATGTGGTCGATCACATGATGCACCAGCTGAACATCGCCCTCAAGAATGCGCCTCGTGAACGGCAGGCTCAGTTAGCTGCCAACAGCGAAGTAAAGGCCATGAAAAGGGCGAATCCTGGCATGACTCAGAAAGAGATCAAGAAACAGGGACAGTTGGCCCTTAGCAGGGCTCGCACCCGTTATGGGGCGCAAAGGCATCCGATCGACATTACAGAACGCGGTTGGCAGGCTATACAGGCTGGAGCGTTTTCAGAGTCCACCCTTTCTCAGATTCTGCGTTTTGCGGACATCGATCAAGTCAGAACTTACGCAACTCCGCGTTCGACGACGACTTTGTCTGGTGGAAAGCAGGCGAGAATCAAGGCAATGAAAGCTTCTGGCTACACAACTGCTGAAATTGCGACTGCGCTTGGCATTTCGCCTTCGACTGTATCGAAATACGGAAACTGAAAGGAGTGAACAACGATGGCGAATGAAGCTTGCATGCTGACAACCTTCGACAATCCGTACAATCCGTTCACTCACTTCGATCAGTGGCTGCACTTTGATACGGAAAAAGGCTACAATACTTGTGCTTATCTGGGACGAATCGCCAAGACAAGCGATGAATTCTCGGATGAAGAGTACAACAGGGCTATCGAAGCCGCAATCGACGAAATAATTCGGTTCGACTTCCGAAATATCTACAAAAAAATATACAAAAACAAGGAAAAGCAGAAGGTATAGAAGCAAATCAGACATAGGGAGGGGGTCTCAAGAAATACGCCCCCTCCCTACATCGACGAGCTCCTCAAGAATTCTCCGGCGGGTTTTTTCTGGGGTGCTTTTTCCTTCTGTTCAACTACATCACGACACTAAAACGAGCATACGGGGCTGTCGGAGCTTCTTCATGGCAATTCCTCCTTTGTTCTTTGGGTTTTCTTCATTTTTCTCCTTTCAGCAATGGTCGAAAACAGCCTCGTATGTTCTTTTTAGTGCCGTGATAGTCTCATCAAAGGAGGACAATGTCATGGGAAGAAGACCGAAAGTGGCAGGGCCCTCCGTGTCTCTGCCCAAGATGCGGCCTGCCCTGACTCCAGAGGCCCGCGAGGGGCAAATGATCTCTCTCGCAATGGATCTTGTGGAGGAGCGCTTGCGCAATGGCACAGCTTCTTCCCAAGAGACAACTCATTTTCTTAAGCTTGCGACAGAGCGAGAAAAAACTGAACGAAAGCTTGCTGAGAAACAGTTGGAGCTGATGGAGGCTAAGCGTCAGCAGATTCAGTCTCAGGCGAGAATTGAAGAGCTCTATACGAACGCCCTCAATGCTATGAAGAGGTACAGCGGTCATGATGATGAAGACGAATACCTCGACGATTATTAGGACTTATTCCGAGCTGATAACTATTCCAACGTTCTTAGCTCGGTACGAGTATCTCAAGCTTGACGGGCAAGTCGGTAAAGAGACATTTGGGTTTGATCGGTATCTGAATCAGCAATTCTACCATTCCGATGAATGGCGATCGATTCGTGACTTCATCATCACTCGTGATCTCGGTTGTGATCTCGGTCTTGAAGGTTATGAGATTTATGGGAGAATCTATATCCACCACATGAATCCGATTACTGTAAAAGACATCAGAGATTATACTGATTATCTCATCGATCCAGAATACCTGATTTGCACTACCCACAATACCCACAATGCTATTCACTATGGCGATTCTTCTCTTTTGATTGCAGAACCAGTTGAGAGAACGCCGTTTGATACGTGTCCTTGGAGAAAAGCAGAAAGGAGGATGTAGCCTCGTGATTAAATGGTTCGAGTATGTCGATACCTGGTCCAAGGTCAAGCGTTCCGCAAGAACGACCATCAGCAAGGAAGGCGGCGGAACGTATCCGTCTGATTCCTGGAAGAAGACGATCCTCCTTGCTGAGCACAGCCCCATTCGGCGAATCCGTTTCTCCTGGCAGTGGGAGAATCTGAAAAGCTGGATTTCGGTACATTTCGTTCGCCATAAGCACGGCATTGAGCATTGGGTCTCTACTCAGCGTTCGGACCGTACCGGTGTCGATCGGGATAAGAGTCCGCAGGATACACCCGTACTTCATGAGTGTGAAGCGAATGCACAGGCTTTGATCTTTATCAGCCGTCGTAGGCTCTGTAGTCAGGCATCTCCTGAGACCAGAGCCGCATGGAAGGAAGTTAAGGCAAAAGTTACCGAAGTCGATCCCGTGCTTGGATCGGTTATGGTGCCGGAGTGCATCTATCGTGGCTTCTGCCCAGAGTTCCATTCCTGCGGGTATGCTGATACGGAAGAGTTTAGGCAGGCGCTCGCTGAGTATCGTAGAAAGGAGTAAGGTATGGAAGAAAGCATTCTTACTTCTATCAAGAAGATGCTTGGTCCCGAAGAGGACTATGAGCATTTCGACCATGACATTATCACTCACATCAACATGGCGCTTGCTACTTTGTGGCAGCTCGGCGTCGGTCCCGAAGATGGATTTGCCATCGAAGATAAGACTGCTAAATGGAGCGATTTTATCGATGATGACAAGTTATTGAATCTGGTGCCGACTTACGTCTACCTCAAAGTGAAGCTTGCTTTTGATCCGCCTACTGTTGCCGCGGTTCTTGATTCCATGGAGCGTCAGGCAAATCAGTATGAGTGGCGGATCAACATCGCTGCTGAAAGATCTAAATCCGAAAGTTAATCATTCTGTAACAATTCGTAACAGAAATTTAATTTGCGGGGGGGGGGGG